>PPYE01106358.1_pt1 | contig 108033 bp, 93 predicted proteins | sample 1559881 | NCBI WGS metagenome assembly PPYE01 (sample SAMN08240022, study PRJNA423297) | Human gut metagenome, whole genome shotgun sequencing project.
ATAAAAACGCCGAAACCCCTGATTTCTCAGGGGTTTCAGGTGAGTGTATCTATTTTGGTCACTCAAGATGGTTGCGGAGACAGGATTTGAACCTGCGACCTCCGGGTTATGAGCCCGACGAGCTACCGAACTGCTCCACTCCGCGATATAGAATTGACCCCTCAAGACTTATACACTATAACATATAAGCCTTGAGGTGTCAAGTACTTTTTTAGCGCTCAGAGGCGGAAGATTCTTCCTTTTCCGCATCGTCGAGCGTTTGTGCTGCGGCGGCACGGCTGTTTCTGAGCTTGAGCTCGGCAAGAATCTCCGCCAGCAGCTCCTCCGTCGTGGGCTCAGCAGGGGCTTCCGGCTCGGGCTCGGACGCCGCGTCATCCTTCTTGCGGTTGAAGCGGTTGATGATCTTCACCATCCAGAACACGACGAACGAAATGCACAGGAAATTGATGATCGCCATGATCAGATCGCCGATCGGGAACACGCCGACGGTCACGCCGGAGAAATCCAGCCCGCCGATGATGAGCGAGATGAGCGGGTTGATGATATCGTTAACGAGCGCGGTGACGATGGCCGTGAACGCACCGCCGACAACGACGCCGACTGCCAGGTCAATGACGTTGCCGCGCGAGATAAATGTCTTGAATTCATCGAGCCAACCGGGCTTTTTCATGATGCTGCCTCCATTTTTCTGTTATCTCTATGCTGCTGCGCGCTGCGCATCCTCAGTGCTTCGGCACAAGGACTTCCTTGCCGCCCATGTAGGGGCGCAGCACCTCGGGGATGACGACGCTGCCGTCTGGCTGGAGGTTATTCTCAAGGAACGCGATGAGCATACGCGGCGGGGCGACGCAGGTGTTGTTGAGCGTGTGGGCGAGGTAATTCTTGCCGTCCTTGCCCTTGATGCGGATGTGCAGGCGGCGTGCCTGCGCGTCGCCGAGATTCGAGCAGGAGCAGACCTCGAAATACTTCTGCTGGCGCGGGCTCCACGCCTCGATGTCGCAGGACTTGACCTTCAGGTCGGCGAGGTCGCCGGAGCAGCACTCGAGCTGGCGCACCGGAATGTCCATGCTGCGGAAGAGCTCGACGGAGTAGCGCCAGAGCTTCTCGTACCAGTCCATGCTCTCCTCCGGGCGGCAGACGACGATCATCTCCTGCTTTTCAAACTGGTGGATGCGGTACACGCCGCGCTCCTCGATGCCGTGCGCGCCTTTTTCCTTGCGGAAGCAGGGCGAATAGGACGTCATCGTCTGCGGGAGCTGATCCTCGGTGAGGATCTGGTCGATGTAGCGGCCGATCATGGAGTGCTCGCTCGTGCCGATCAGATAGAGATCCTCGCCCTCGATCTTGTACATCATGGCGTCCATATCCGTCTGGCTCATGACGCCCTCGACGACGTTGCCGTGGATCATGAACGGCGGGATGCAGTAGGTAAAGCCCTTGTCGATCATGAAATCGCGCGCATAGGTCAGCACGGCCTCGTGCAGACGCGCGATATCGCCCATGAGATAGTAAAAACCGTTGCCGGAGACGCGGCGCGCGGCGTCAAGATCGATGCCGTCAAAGCGCTCCATGATCTCCGTGTGGTACGGGATCGGAAAATCCGGCACGACGGCGTCGCCAAAGCGCTGCACCTCAACGTTGCAGCTGTCATCCGGGCCGAGCGGCACGCTCGGGTCGATGATCTGCGGGATGGTGAGCATGATCTTGTGGATCTTGGCCTCGAGTTCGGCCTCCTGCTGCTCCAGCTCGGCGAGCCGCGCGGCCTGCGCGGTGACCTGCGCCTTGACGGCCTCGGCCTCGGCGAGCTTGGACGGGTCTTTTTTCGCCTGTCCCATGAGCATGCCGATCTGCTTCGACAGGGTGTTGCGCTCGGCGCGCAGATTCGACGCTTCGTTGATGGCGGCGCGGTTGGCCTTGTCAAGCTCGATCACCTCGTCGACGAGCGGCAGTTTCGCGTCCTGAAACTTTTTGCGGATGTTCTCCCGAACGAGCTCGGGGTTTTCGCGGATGAGTCGAATGTCAATCATGTTGTCTCTGTCTCCTCAATATTCTAATTGGTGTCAGTTTCTGCGGCCGATGCCCTCGAGCGCCTGCAGCAGCGCCTCGCGGTCATCCGCGTCGTAGTATTCCAGCTCGATGCGCCCGGTCTTGCGCCCCTGCGTCATGCGCACCTTGCGTCCGAGCACCTGCTCGAGATGGCGCGCGCATTCGCCGAGATAATCGACGCCGGCGGGCTTTGCTGCCGCTTTTCCCTGCGTTTCCTTGAGCAGCTGCGCAGCCAGCGCCTCGGCACGGCGCACCGAGAGTCCCTTTTCGATGACGGTCTTCGCCGCGGCGAGCTGCATTTCTGGGTCGCTGAGCGGCAGCAGCGCGCGTGCGTGACCGGCCGAGAGCGTCCCGTCCTCGACGAGCTTTAAAACCGGCTCCGACAGTGCCAGCAGCCGCATCGCATTGGCGACGGCGGGGCGCGACTTGCCCACGCTCTGCGCCACGTCGTCCTGCGTCATGCCGTACACGTCCTGCAGGGCACGGTAGCCCTTGGCCTCTTCGATGGGGTTCAGGTCCTCGCGCTGCAGGTTTTCGACCAGCGCCATCTCCATGGCGCGCTGCTCGTCAGCCGTGAGGATGCGCACCGGCACCTCCCTCAGCCCGGCCATGCGGCTGGCGCGCCAGCGGCGCTCACCCGCGATGATCTGATAAAAGCCGCTGTCGAGCGGCCGCACCGTGATCGGCTGGATGAGCCCGTAGGTGCGGATGGACTCGGCGAGCATCTCCAGCGCCTCGGGATCAAAGCGCTTGCGCGGCTGGTCGGCGCGCGGCTCGATCTTCTCGATCGGCAGCAGATCCGGCGACGTTTCCGCGCGCTCGGGCTGCGCGGTCGGATATTCCTCCCCGAACAGCGCCCCGAGCCCCATGCCGAGACCTTTCTTTCCGTCTTTACCCATGTTCCACCTCCAATGCGGCGGCAGCGGCCTCCTGCGCCGCCTTCGCTGCCTTTTCCTCGCGCTTGATGAGCTCCCCTGCCAGATGCAGATACGCCCGCGCGCCCTTGGACTCCTTGTCGTAGGCGATGGCGGGTTTGCGGTGGCTCGGCGCCTCGGACAGGCGCACATTGCGCGGGATCATGGTCTTGTAGACCTTTTTGCCGAAGAATTTGCGCACCTCGTTCACGACCTGATCGGACAGCTTCGTGCGCCCGTCATACATGGTCATGACGATGCCCTGTACGCTCAGCTCCGGATTGAGGCGCTTGTTGCACATTTTGATGCTGCGCATGAGATCGGCGATGCCCTCGAGCGCGTAATACTCGCACTGCACCGGGATGAGCACGCTGTCGGCCGCGACGAGCGCATTGATCGTCAGCAGCTCGAGCGACGGCGGACAGTCGATGAGGATGAAGTCATAGTCCGCCTGCACCGGAGTAAGCGCGTTTTTCATGATGTATTCCCGCTGCTCCGAGCCCACGAGCTCGACCGAGCAGCCGGAGAGGTTCATATTTGCCGGCAGCACGTCGCCGTATTTCGTGCTGCGGATGCAGTCGGCAGCGGCCGCGCCGTTCATCAGCAGGTCGTAGCAATTGGGCGTCACGGTCTTGTCCACGCCCATGCCGGAGGTGCTGTTGCCCTGCGGGTCGCAGTCGATGAGGAGCACGCGCCGCCCGCGCTTTTTGAGCGCGCAGGTCAGGTTCACGCACGTCGTTGTCTTGCCGACCCCGCCTTTCTGGTTGGCGACGGCAATGATTTTGCCCATGGTTTGCCTCCCTAAATCGTGTTTGCCGCTATTATACCAGCGCGCAGCGTCGTTTTCAACCGCTTGCGGGCGCTGCGGCAAATTTTTGTGTTGTTTCACGTGAAACAATGTCGAGCGCTGCGGGAAATGTTTCACGTGAAACACGGTTCACGACAGCAGGAGGTCGAGATCTGCCACGGTCAGCCCGTCGTGCAGCGCGAGGTCGATGCCGTAGCCGATGAGCTTGGCGGCGTCGCGCACGACGGCGTCAATGTCGCGCGGCGTGACGAACATCCGCTCCGCGCGCGGGTCGTCCGTAAGGCTGCCCGCGTCGATGACCGTCGGCAGTCCGATGGCCGCGACCGGCACGCCGAGCGTGGTGCGGTCAAGTCCCGCGCGGTCGTTGCCGACGCCGCTGCCGGGCGTGATGCCGGTGTCGGTGAGCTGAACGGTGCAGCCGAGGCGGTCGGGCTCCGCGCAGGCGAGCGCATCGACGGCGATGACGGCATCCGGGTGCAGGCGGTCGGTCATGGCGCGGACGAGCTCGGCCGATTCCACGCCCGTTGTGCCGAGCACGCCGGGCGCCAGCGCCGCCACGGAGCGAAAGCGTCCGAACTGCTCGGGCAGCTGTGCGCGCAGGTGGCGCGTGACGAGCACGCTCTGCATGGCGTCCGGTCCGACGGCGTCGGGCGTGATCGCCCGGTTGCCGAGCCCGACGACGAGCACGGACGCCTCCGGCATCAGCGGCAGGGCGGCGCGCAGAAGCTCTGAAAGGGTCTGCGCGGCGTTTTCAAAGGCATCGTCCGCGCGGCGCAGCAGCGGGGTGAGGTCGAGCGTGTCGTACCGCCCGATCGGTTTACATAACGCCTCTGAGCCGGCGGCATCGAGCACCTCCACCTGCGTCACGGCAAAGCCGCGGCGCTGTGTCTGCTCGGCGCGCACGCCGGGCAGCTGCGCCGCAGCGGCGGCGTTGCGGATGGCTTCGGCCTCGACGGCGAGGTCGGTACGGGGAAAATTCGGCATGGTTTGCTCCTTTCTGACGCCACATCTTGTGGCGCACAGGAAGCGTTGCCACAAATGGATACAATTATAATGAAAATTGAAAAAAAGACTTGCAATTTGAAAGGTTTGATGATATCATCAACACTTGCAGAACATTGCACGGTCATATCCATGACTGAATTTTATAGGAGGAGGTGGCGATTGAGAAATGCCGAACATCAAGTCCGCAATGAAGAGAGACGAGAAGTCCAAGCTGCAGAACATGAAAAACAAGGCTGAGAAATCCGCCCTGAAGACCAACCTGAAGAAGTTTGATGCGGCTGTTGCCGAAGGCAACCGTGACGCAGCCGTCAGTACCTATAAAGTTGCTGTCCAGGCTGTTGACCGCGCGGCCGGCAAGGGTCTGATCCACAAGAACAACGCAGCGCACAAGAAGTCTGCAATGGCTCAGAAAATGAACGAGCTTGGCTGATCACAGAATCTCGGGGGCATGGCAGTACGCCATGCCCTTTTTTGCTATCCCGACAGGAGGCTGACTATGAAAAAACGCATGATGCTGATCATCAACCCCATGGCCGGACGCAGCGGCTACAAAAACGGCTTTGGCGAAGTGATGAACATTCTCGACAGCGGCGGCTATCTGACGACGGTGTACTTCACGCAGGGACGCGGCGACGCGACGCTATTTGCGGCGCAGCACGCGGCGGAGTATGACACCGTGGCCTGTATCGGCGGCGACGGCACGCTCAGCGAGGTCGTGTCCGGTCTGATGCAGGTGCCGAATCCGCCCCCGCTCGGCTACATCCCGATGGGCACGACCAACGACGTGGCCTCGACGCTCGGTCTGCCGAAAAACGCGACCGACGCCGCGCTGCGCATCGTGACCGGTACGCCGACGGCGTTCGACGTCGGCAGCTTCGGCGACAAGAGCTTTTTCACCTACGTGGCGGCCTTCGGCGCGTTCACGGCGGTGAGCTATGAGACGCCGCAAAACGAAAAGCAGGCGCTCGGTCATCTGGCCTACGTGCTCGAGGCGATGAGCCGCCTCAACAGCATCGACCACTACTGCGCGCACGTGGAGTATGACGGCGGCACGGTCGACGGGGACTTCATCTTCGGCGGCGTGTCGAACTCGACCTCCGTGGCCGGCATGGTGCGCCTGCGCAAGGACCTCGTGAGTCTGGGCGACGGTCTGTTTGAGACGCTGCTCATCCGCCGTCCGAAGCAGTTCGGCGACCTGAGCCGCATCATCACGGGCGTGCTCAACCAGTATTACGACAACGAGAACGTCATCCTCGTGCAGTCGAAGAATCTGCGCTTCACGTTCCAGGAGCCCGTGGCGTGGACGCGCGACGGCGAGGCCGGCGGCGTGACGACGGACGTCCGGCTCAGCAACAACCACGCGGCCATCCACATCATTGCCTGACACACGCAAAAGCGGTTGAAAAAGCCGCCGCAAATGCGTATAATAAAAGAGTTACCTATATAAAATCCATCGAAAACGAGGCGGAAGATATGAAAAGACAGCACATCGCCGGCATCTACGCAGCGCCGGAGGCCTTCGGCGGTCAGACCCTGACCGTCTGCGGCTGGGCGCGCACGATCCGCGACATGAAGAATTTCGGCTTTATCGAGCTCAACGACGGCAGCTGCTTCAAGAGCCTGCAGGTCGTGCTCGAGCGCGGCAAGCTCGACAATTACGACGACATCGCCCGCCAGAACGTCGGCGCGGCGTTCATCGTGCACGGCGAGCTCGTGCTCACGCCGGACGCCAAGCAGCCGTTCGAGCTCAAGGCCGACAGCATCACGCTCGAGGGCGCGTCCGCGCCAGATTATCCGCTGCAGAAAAAGCGCCACAGCGTGGAATTTCTGCGCACGATCCAGCATCTGCGTCCGCGCACAAACCTCTTCAGCGCGACGTTCCGCGTGCGCAGCGTGGCGGCGCAGGCGGTGCACACGTTCTTCCAGGAGCGCGGCTTCGTCTATGTGCAGACCCCGATCATCACGGGCTCTGACTGCGAGGGCGCGGGCGAGATGTTCCGCGTCACGACGCTCGACCTCGACAACCTGCCGCGCACGGACGACGGCAAGGTCGATTTCAGCAAGGATTTCTTCGGCAAGAGCACGAACCTGACCGTGTCCGGCCAGCTCAACGCCGAAAACTTCGCGCTCGCCTTCGGCGACGTGTACACCTTCGGCCCGACGTTCCGCGCCGAGAACTCCAACACCCAGCGCCACGCCGCCGAGTTCTGGATGATCGAGCCGGAGATGGCGTTTGCCGACCTCGACGACGACCTCGAATGCATGGAGGCGATGGTGAAGTTCATCATCAACACCGTGCTCGAAAAGTGCCCGCAGGAGCTGGAGTTTTTCAACTCCTTCGTGGATAAGGGCCTGCTTGAGCGCCTGCACAACGTCGTGGACAACGACTTCGGCCGCATCACCTATACCGACGCCGTGAAGCTGCTGCAGGAGTCCGGCCACAAGTTCGACTACCCCGTCTCGTGGGGCATCGACCTGCAGACCGAGCACGAGCGCTACCTGACCGAGCAGGTGTTCAACAAGCCCGTGTTCGTCACGGATTACCCGAAGGACATCAAGGCGTTTTATATGCGCATGAATGACGACGGCAAGACCGTCGCCGCGGCGGACTGCCTCGTGCCGGGCATCGGCGAGATCATCGGCGGCAGCCAGCGCGAGGAGCGGCTTGACCTGCTCACCAAGCGTATGCAGGAGCTCGGCCTGCGCGAGGAGGATTACTGGTGGTATCTCGACCTGCGCCGCTACGGCAGCTGCCGTCACGCGGGCTTTGGTCTCGGCTTTGAGCGCATGGTCATGTACCTGACCGGCGTGAGCAACATCCGCGACGTGGAGCTGCATCCGCGCACGGTCGGAAACGCCGACTTCTGATCTGCGTATAAGAATTCCCCCGAAAGCAACGGCTTTCGGGGGAATATTTCTATGCTGTTTGCGGGGCTAAACCGCCTCGATCTCCTGCAGCGTCATGTCGCGGCCGGTGAGCGGCATGAGCTTTTTCCCGCCGCAGCCGGGGCAGGTGAGGTCGTTGACGTCGGCCTCAAACTCCGCGCCGCAGTCGAGACAGCGGGCGCGCCCCGCCTCGGTCTCGACGCGCAGCGGCACGCCGTCATACTCCGTGCCGTCGGTCACGGCGACCCAGCAGTCGGTGAGAAAATGCGGGATGACGCCTGAGAGCGTCCCGACGCGCACCGTGATGCTGCGCACGCCGTCGAGCGCCTCCTCGCGGGAGATGTCGCGCACCATTTTCAGCAGCGCGTCGCACAGTGCCAGCTCGTGCATTACTTACGAACCGCCTTCTTGACGATGCTGCCGGCGCGCTTGACGACGCCCTCGGCGACCTTGATCGGCATGGTCTCATACGAGCCCGCGTGCCAGTCGCGCACCTTCTTGAGGTGGATGGCGTCGAACTTGCACTTTGTGGTGCACAGACCGCAGCCGATGCACAGGTAGCTGTCGACCTTCGTCGCGCCGCAGCCGAGGCAGCGGGCGCACTCCTTTTTGACCTGCTCCTCCGTGAACGTGACGCGCGCATCGGAGAAGGTCTTGGCCTTGGCTGCGTTGTAGCCCGGCATCTGGCGGTGATCCTTGTCAAAGCCCGCCGTCTCGAGGAGCACGTGCTCCTTGTCGAGCGCGCGGTACACGCGGCGGTCACGTCCGGCGGTGAGCGTCTGGCCGGGGTGCACGAAGCGGTGCAGGCTGATGGCGGCCTCCTTGCCGGCGGCGATGGCGTCGATGGCAAACTTCGGGCCGGTGTAGCAGTCGCCGCCGACGAAGATGTCCGGCTGCGCGGTCTGATACGTGAGGGCGTCGGCCTCGGCCGTGCCCTTTTTCGTCGTCGTGAGCGCGCCGGTGTCGAGCGTGCCCCAGTCGACCGTCTGGCCGATGGCGCCGATGACGGAGTCGAGCGCGATCGTCTCAAATTCGCCCGTGCCGACGGGCTTGCGGCGGCCCTTCTCGTCCGGCTCGCCGAGCGCCATGCGCTCGACCCGGATGCCGGTGACCTTGCCGTCCGCGCCGAGGATCTCGACCGGAGCGGTCAGGAAGCGGAAGCGCACGCCCTCTTCCATCGCCTCTCTGACCTCCTCGGGGTCGGCAGGAAGCTCGGCCTCGCTGCGGCGGTAGAGGACGTAGGTCTCGTCCGTGCCGAGGCGCACCGCGCTGCGGCAGACGTCCATGGCCACGTTGCCGCCGCCGATGACGGCACAGCGCTTGCCGACGGCCGGCTGCTCGCCGAGGTTCACGGCGCGCAGGAAGTCCACGCCGCCGTAGACGCCCGTGAGCTCCTCGCCCGCAACGCCGAGCCTGGCCGACTTCTGCGCGCCGATGGCGACATAGAAGCCCTTGTAGCCCTGCGCGCGCAGCTGCTCGATGGTGACGTCCCTGCCGACCTCGACGCCGCAGCGGAATTCGACGCCCATCTCACGCAGGATGTCGATCTCGGCGTTGAGCACGTCCTTTTCGAGGCGGAAGTTCGGGATGCCGAGCGTGAGCATGCCGCCGGGAACGGGGTTGCGGTCGAACACGGTCACGGGGTAGCCCTTGTTGGCAAGGTAGTAGGCACAGCTCATGCCCGCGGGGCCTGCGCCGATGACGGCGATCTTCTCCGTGTACGGGCGGCCGATCTGGTTGCACAGCTTCGGCACAAAGCGCGTGGCCTCGTGCAGGTCATGATCGGCGATAAAGCGCTTGACCTCGTCGATGGCGACGGCCTCGTCGACCGCGCCGCGGGTGCACTCGGCCTCGCAGCGCTTGTTGCAGATGCGGCCGCAGACGGCCGGGAACGGATTTTCCTTCTTGATGAGCTCGAGCGCGTCGGTGTAGCGTCCCTGCGCGGCGAGCTTCAGATAGCCCTGCACGGGCACGTGCGCGGGGCAGGCGGTCTTGCACGGCGCGGTGCCGGTGGGCATGACGTCCTCGTGATCCTCGCGGTAGTCGGGGTTCCACGAGCGCTTGGGGTGGATGGTCTCGGAGAGCTTGACGTAGTCCGGCTGCGGCGTCAGATCCTCGGTCGAGCACAGCTTCTGGCCGAGCTTGAGCGCGTTGCCGGGGCAGGTCTCCACGCACTGACCGCAGGCGACGCACTTGGCCTCGTCCACCTCGGCGACGTAGTTGGAGCGGATCGCATCGCGCGCGCCGAACATCAGACCCACGCGCAGACCGAAGCAGGCGCAGGCGCAGCAGTTGCAGATGGCCGCGCTCTCGCCCGGCTCTTCAATGTTGACCATGTCGTGCATGAGGCCGTTTTCCTCCGCGCGCCGAATGATCTCCAGCGCCTGCTCGCGCGTGATCTCCCTGGCGCGGCCGGTGCGGATGTAGTGCTCGGCGCCTCTGCCCATCTGCACGCACATATCCTCCTCGAGGTGGCCGCAGCCGTCGCCAAGGCTCGAGCGCGACGCGCGGCACGAGCACGGGGACACGGAAAAGCGGTCATACTTATCCAGATAGTGCGAGATGCGCTCATAGTCGCTCACGCCCTCGATGCCCTCGAGCGCGCTCTCGACCGGGATGACGCGCATGAGCCCGTAGCCGTCGGGGATCATGGCGCCCATGCTCGCGGCGAGGTTGCGGGTGTACTCATCGAACGCGCGGCCGACCTCCGGATGCGTTTCCAGCAGCTCCTTCTGGTTGACCATCATCTCGAGGATGCCGGGCGCGAAGATCTGCATGTAATACACGTCCTCGCCGAGCGCCTTGTCCATCGAGCGGCGGAAGATGCCGTAGTAGACGAGGTTGTCGAGCAGCGGCTGCACCTCCTGCACGGTCTTGCCGACCTTTTTGGCGAGATAGCCCGCGGTGCGCTCCTTGCGCAGACCGGCGGCGATGGCGATGTCCGCCTCATCATCCGAGAGGATGCCCGCCATGCAGTAATATTCGGGCGCGTTTTCGTCGATCTTGGTCGTGATGCCGGTAACGCCCCCAATGATTTTTGCCAGCTTCACGATCTTCGGTCTGAGTTGTGCCATTGTGTCTCCTCCTTCTTTTTTGCGCGAGATTGTCATCACTATAACATACCCGGTGCGTCTTGGGAACCATATTTTTGTTTCTTGTGCCGAAGTGGGGCGTTTTGCCCCGCACTGTGCCGTAAAAAGGCTCCCGCCATTGTGCGGGAGCCTGTCCGGATGCGTGTCAGAACTTGACGAAGCCGGTCGTCGTGCCCATCGGGTAGCCGAGCGTCCACTCCTGTTTTCCGCAGTGGGGACAGACCTCGCCGCGGGCCTTGAGCTCGTCGATGAAGGCCTCGGCGCGCATGATGTACATATTCGTCTTGCGCACGTAGCGGCAGTGCCCGCAAAAGACCACGTAGGTCGCAAAGCTGTCATAGATGCCGCGGGCGCGTTTTTCCTTTTCCTCGGCGGTCAGCGGCCGGGGATTGACGTTTTGATTGACTGCCATCGTTTGCTCCTCCCCTGTCAGATCTGGTGCTCGCGCTTGACGCTGTCGTAGTGCTTGTTCAGAAACGGCACGACGACCGAGCGCATGAGCTTCATGTCGAGGTTATAGTAGTAGATCACGAACAGCACGGCCAGCGCGCCGCCGGTGATGCCGAAGGCCTTGAACAGGAACTTTGCAAATCTGCATTTCATAGTGGCTCTCCTCCTTTACCAGCCCATGCTGTCGTCAAAATCGACCAGCGACGGATCGACCGGCTCCTCGTGCAGGACGCTGGTCATGTATTCGTTGACGGCGCTGCGCGCCTCGCGCGGCGAGACGATGCGGTGATCCATCAGCGAGTGCGGCATCCACACAACGTGGAAGCGGTCGTTGTGCTTGCGGATCTCCTCCTCGATCAGACCCTGCGCACCGGCCATGCCCTTGCAGCCGATGTCGTCGTACATGAGGATCATGTCGCAGTTGAACTTCTCCGCCGTCTCCCACATCTGCATGATGTGGCGGTTGCCGCCGACGGTGTGCGTGCGCATCGGGGTGCGGGCGTGCCAGTCGGCCACGTCGCTCATCATGATGTCGCGGTCCTCGGTGTCGACGATGTTGTGGCCGGTGAGCGAGTCCATGTTGATCAGGCACAGGATGCCCCAGCAGTTATACAGCCACTGCACGCCGTGCGCGTAATACGTCGAGCCGCAGCTCCAGGCAATGGCGCGGTGGCGCGTGTGCGGGAAGGTGTCGATGTTCTTGCGCACACATTTGTCAAAGATGCGCGTGATCTTGCGCGAGGCCTTGAGGAAGTACTCGTTGCCGCCCTGCTGATAGAAGTAGATGCGGAACAGACCCTGACACACGGGGTTGAGCGCGCCGTTGTTCGTCTTGGCGTAGATGTCCCAGCGCTCGGTCTCCTCGCGGTTGAACTGGTTGGTGTTTTCAATGTGCTGGATGAACGTGTCCCAGTTGAACGGCTGCTGGAACTGATCTTCGAGGAAGTGGATGGCCTCGTACACCTCGTGCACGCCGAGCTCCTTGCAGGTCGGGTCGTCGTACATGAGCGGGGTCGTGAACGGATGCACGGCCTTTTTGCCGTTGCCCGAGAGCGCGCGGTACATGGCGACGTTGTCCATCATGTTCGCGTCGCAGGGGTTGTTGGTCGTGAGCCAGCAGTTGCCGATGTCGGGATACTCGCCCTCGACGGCGACGCCGGTCTCCACGAGCGGCAGCGTGCACATGTCGCCCGGGATGCCGCAGCTGACGGCCTGATCGACGTAGTACGAGCCGAGGTTCTTGTTCAGGATCGGCACCATGAACGCCGCGTGCTGCTGGATGTTGATGCCGAAGTAGCCGGGGAAGCCGTAGATGATGTGCTTGGGCAGCGTGTAGTCAAAGGCGATCGTGCGCTCGGTCCACTTGTTCTCGCCGAAGCGGCGGTCGGCGCGGATCTCGCGCCACATCGTCGTGATGGAGTCGGACACCATGCAGTCGATGGCCGTCAGGTCGGCGCGCAGCACCATGCCGCGGTCGCCCTCGATCCATTTGTCGACCATCATGGGCGTGGCGAGGTAGGCGCTCAGCCAGCGGTATTTCCAGAAGGCGCGCACCATGCGCACCGGGTCGCGGCCGATGAGCCCGGCCATCTTGACCCACGTCTGCAGCCAGCGGGCGAAGGCGTAGGCCGTGTCCCGCACGCCGCGCCATTCGCGGTGGCGGTAGAAGTTCGTGCCCTCGATGTACAGGTCGCCGAGATAGTGGCAGTCGTTGTCACCCCGCAGAAAGTGGCCGAGCGTGCCGTATTCTTCTTTGAGCGTGCGTTTGCGTTTCCACATAGTTGAGCCCCTCCCTTACTGCTGCGCCTGGATCTTTTTGATCTCCAGCGACTCGATGAACGCCTGGAACCGGGTACGCAGCTGGCCGGAGGCGGCGCTCGTGTAATCCTTCTCGATCTGGCACACCGGAATACTGCGCGGCAGCTCGTAGCCCTCGTAGAACCACATGCCGTCCTGCGCGCGCTCGTAGCCCCAGTATTCGCAGAACTTCATGTTCTCGACGATGATGCCGTCGGCGTGGTATTTCTCCGCGAGATCGAAGATGTAGCGCTTGCGCGCGATGATGTTCTCGGGTCCCATGGCGCGCGGGCACTGGTTGCGCCACATATAGTAGTCGGCGATGGACTGCAGAACGTCCTTGCCCTCCTCAAGCGGGATCTCCTCGCGGCCGGGCATCGAGCCGAAGCAGTAGCGGTCGGCCACGACGAGACCGCCGGCCATCTCGCACATTTTCGTAAACTCCGGGTCGTCGATCTCGCTGCCCGCGATGAGCACACGCGCCCGGTAGCCCGGCTTCGGGTCAGGCTCGCGCGTGCGCAGCTCCTGCAGCGTCTCGCGCAGGTAGGGCAGGATGAGATCCTTCGGGCACGTCTGCGTGCACAGCTGGATGACGTGGAATTCATAGCCCGTGATGACGGGGTTTTCCGCCTCACGCATGGCGTTGATCTCCGTCATGATGCGGCAGACCTCGTTGAACTGCTCAACAGCCTTGCGCAGGTTGGCCTCCGAAAAGTCCACGCCGTAGACCTTTTCGAGCGGCTGGAGGATCTTCTGCTCGATCTGGCGGCGGTAGTAGCCCGCGTGCCACTCGGTCTTGCGCAGCGGCATATCGAGATACGTGCAGAAGAATTTCTCGTTCGGGATCAGCTCGCAGTATTCAAAATACTGCTCCATACGGTTCATCGTCGTGCAGCATTCCTGCCCGATGAGCGCGGAAATAAAGTTGTAGCCGCCCTCGAACGCGCGCTCGAGGATGCTCTTGGAGTACGGACACGAGCGGTTGGTCATGTAATAGGTGGCCATGTCGGGGTTGGTGCAGTTCGGCGCGCGCAGACGCACGCCGAAGCACTTGTCCGTATCCAGCAAAACCTCCGGTATGTACGAACAGTTCCATGCCAGCGCCAGCCGCCCATCCCTGCAGGCGGCCTGAACCAGGTCGTTGTTTGCCTGCTGCAGCAGGTTCTCAAAATAGATCAGATGCTTCAGGTCTCTCATTCGCGCATTCCCTCCTTCATTGCACGGTTCTCGCGCCGTCTTTGAAAATTCGACATTTTGCACAAGCGCGGAACGTTAGCGCACATTTATTATAGGACTTTGTCCGAATCATGTCAATATGTGTAACAAACGTTTGTTAACAAACATCCGGCGCTCCGCCTGTTTGTTTGCCGCGCGCCGCAGCCCGCGCTGCGAGCGCCCGGCGTGCAGAATGTCGGCTCCGGTCAAATGCGGGTAAAAACTATTTGCATATGGGATTAAATTGGCATATAATTTTCCCGTTGACTGCATTGTGAGAAAGGGCGGCGCGTATGTTCTGGCTCTGGTTGCTTTTATACGGGCTGCTGTTCGCCGTGCCCCGCGCGCTCATGCCGGCCGCGGCGCCGCTGCTCACGCCGGCGCTGCTGGCGGTGTATTGGGCGGTGCTGCTGCGAGGCCTGCACACGCGCGGCCGGCTGCGCAGCTACGGCCTGTGCCGCGGCAAGGGACTGACGGCGCGCGATGCGCTGCTGTCGCTGCCGGTGCTGCTGTTCGCCGCGCTGAACATTGCCTTCGGCGGCGCGCGGCCGGGGATCGCGCAGGCGGTGTATCTGCTCTTTGCCGTGTTCGGCGAGGAGGTGCTGTTTCGCGGCGTGCTGCCGGCCGTCTGGGGCGAAAAGCTCGGCGTGGTCAGGGCGGCCGCAGCATCGGCGGCGCTCTTTGCGCTTTTGCATCTGGGCAGCGCCCTCGGCGGCAGCTTTTCCGCCGCCGCGGTGCAGGCGCTGTGCGCCTTCGGCGCGGGGCTGCTGCTGACGGCGGTGCGCGCAAGGACCGGCAGCATCGCGCTGCCGCTGCTCGCCCACGCGCTCATCAACCTCACGGGCAGCGGCGCGGTATCCGCCGCGCCTCAGGCCGCGGCCTATCTGGCGGCGTCGGTGCTGTGCACGCTGTGCGCGCTGCGGCTGCTCAGGGATGCAGCCTGAATTTTGAACGCAACAGAAACAATCGAAGGAGAACAGACCCAGGATGAGATTTTACATTGACCCCGGCACGGGCAGCATGCTCTTTGCGATCCTCATCGGGATCATCGGCGCCGTCACGTATATGCTCAAGTCGTGGCTGCTGAAGCTGCGCTTCGTGCTCAGCGGCGGCAAAAAGGTCGATACCGGCGCAAAGAAGATCCCGCTGGTCATTTTTTCGGATGACAAGCGGTATTGGAGCGTGTTCCGCCCCGTGTGCCGTGAGCTCGACAAAAAGGGCATCGACACGGTCTACATGACCGCCTCGCCGGATGACCCCGCGCTCGAAAACGACTTCCCGCACATCCATGCGCAGTTCATCGAGGAGGGCAACAAGGCCTTCGCCAAGCTCAATTTCCTCAACGCCTCCGTCGTGCTGGCCACGACGCCGGGGCTGGATGTCTACCAGTGGAAGCGCTCGAAGCAGGTCGACTATTATGTCCACCTGCCGCACGCGGCCAGTGACATCAGCGGCTACCGGATGTTCGGCATCGACTACTATGACGCCATCCTGCTCTCGGGTCAGTATCAGGTCGAGCAGGTGCGCGCGCTCGAAAAGCTGCGCGCGCTGCCCGCCAAGGAGATCGTCAAGGTCGGCATCCCGTACATGGATGATATGCTCGCGCGGCTGCACGCAGACCCGCCGCTGCCGGAGCATGAGCGCACGGTGCTGCTCGCGCCGTCCTGGGGCGAGAGCGCCATCCTCAAAAAATACGGCGGCCGGATCATTGACACCCTGCTTGCGACGGGGTATCACATCATCATCCGCCCGCACCCGCAGTCGTTCCGCTCCGAGCAGGACATGATGGAAAAGCTCATGCGCGCCTATCCCGACTCGCCGCAGCTCGAGTGGAACCGCGACGCGGACAACTACGACGTGCTGCGCCGCTCGGACATCCTCATTTCCGACTTCTCGGGCGTGATCTTCGACTTCTCGCTCGTGTACGACAAGCCCGTCATCTACACCGACACGGACTTTGACGACGCGCCTTATGACGCATGGTGGCTCGACACGCCCTACTGGACGTTCGACGTGCTGCCGCGCATCGGGCAGAAGCTGACCGAGGAGAATATGCCGCGCCTGCGCGAGCTCATCGACGCCTGCCTGCGCGACCCCCGCTATCAGGCGGGGCGCGACGAGGCGCGGGCGCAGACCTGGGAGCACATCGGGCAGGGCGCGCGCAACACGGCCGATTACCTGGAGCGCAAGCTCACGGAGCTGTCCGCAAAGACGGCCTCCGACACCGAGATAGGAGAACAATAACATGTCATTCTGGGACATTCTGGGCACGCTGCTCATCAAGCCGCTTCAGCTGCTGTTTGAGGTGGTGTTCGTCATGGCCAACCGGGTCGTCGGCGACCCCGGCCTTGCCATCATCGCGCTGAGCCTTGCGATGAACTTCCTCGTGCTGCCGCTCTACCGGCGCGCCGACGCCATGCAGGAGGAGGAGCGCGAGACGGAGCTGCGCCTGCACAAGGGCGTGGCGCACATCAAAAAGACCTTCCGCGGCGACGAGCGCATGATGATGCTGCAGACCTACTACCGGCAGAACAACTACAAGCCAACCTATGTGCTCAAGGGCGCGACATCGCTGTTTCTGGAGATCCCGTTTTTCATCGCGGCCTACGCCTTCCTCTCGAATCTGGAGCTGCTGCACGGCGTGTCCTTCGGGCCCATCCGCGACCTCGGCGCGCCCGACGGCCTGCTCACCGTGGCGGGCGTGACGGTCAACGTCCTGCCGTTTCTCATGACGGTGATCAACCTCGTCTCCTGCGTCATCTTCACCAAGGGCAGCCTGCCGAAAACAAAGGTGCAGCTGTATACCATGGCGCTGTTTTTCCTCGTGTTTCTCTACACGTCTCCGGCGGGGCTCGTGTTCTACTGGACGCTCAATAACCTCTTTTCGCTCGTCAAGACGATCTTCTATAAGCTCAAGCACGCGCACATCATCCTCGGCGTGCTCTTCTCGCTCGCGGGCATCGCCGCCGCCGTGTACGGTCTGTTTTTCTACGGGCAGCCGACGCCGCGCCGTCTGGTGTTTTTCATCGCGGCGGCCCTCGTGCTGCAGCTCCCGCTGCTGGCCGTGCTGTGCAAGGGCAAGGTCCGGCTGCCGGAAAAGCTGCGCGGCGCGCAGCCGAGCAAGAAGCTCTTCGTCTCCGGCAGCATCTTCCTCGCCGTGCTCACGGGGCTGCTGATCCCCTCGGCGGTCATCCATGCCTCGCCGCAGGAGTTTGTGAACATGACCAGCTTCCTGCACCCGGCGTGGTACATCGTCAGCGCCCTCTGCTTCTCTGTGGGCACGTTCGTCATCTGGTTCGGCATTTTTTACAGTCTTGCCAAGCCCTCGGTGAAGGCCCTTCTGGATCGGTGCGTCTGGGCGCTGTGCGGCATCGCACTGGTGGACTATATGTTCTTCGGCCGCGGCCTCGGCAACCTCTCGGCGGGGCTCGTGTTTGACAACGGGCTGCAGTTTACAACGGGGCAGATGCTCGTGAACCTCGCCGTCGTGCTGGCCGTTTTCGCCGTGTTCGCCTTCGCGGCGTCCAGGTGGCGGCAGCGCATCCCCGGCATCCTCACCGTGGGCATCATCGCCGTCGTGTGCATGTCTGTGGTGAACACCGTGGGCATCTGCCGCTCGATCAACGAGATCAAGGCCGGCGCACAGTCCGACGGCGGGACCCCGACCTTCTCCCTGAGCAAGACGGGCAAAAACGTGGTCGTGCTCATGCTCGACCGCGCCATGGGGCCGTACATTCCGTATATCTTCAACGAAAAGCCGGAGCTGGAGGCGCAGTTTGACGGCTTCACCTACTACAGCAACACCGCCTCGCTCGGCATCAAGACGAACATCAGCACGCCGTCCCTGTTCGGCGGCTATGAATACACGCCGGCCGAGCTGAACGCGCGCGACCAGGAGCTGCTTGTCGATAAGCAGAACGAGGCGCTCAAGGTGCTGCCGGTCATGTTCGATCAAAACGGCTTTGACGTCACCGTGCTCGAGCCTGTTTACGCCGGTTACGGCTGGGTGCCGGATCTCTCGATCTTTCAGGACTACCCGGACATCCGGCGCTTCAACGTCCGCGGCTACTTCTCCGACCCGAAGCTGCAGGAGCAGGCCATCCGCAGCAACAAGCGCAACTTCTTCTGCTACGCGCTCATGAAGGCGGCGCCGCTGTGCATTCAGGCAAATCTCTACGACTACGGCACCTACAATCAGGGCAACTTCGTGTCCGACGATGGCTACGCCGGTCAATCGACCGACGGTGCACTCACGGCGAGCGGCATCAGCGCAGGATTCATGAATTCCTACAACGTCCTCGCAAATCTCCCGAACATCACCCAGATCAGCAAGGACGACACAAACACCTACATGGTCCTGACCAACGACACGACCCACGATCCGGTGCTGCTGCAGGAGCCGGAATACGTCCCGGCGCCGGAGGTCGACAACACGCAGTACGAGCGCGAGCACGCCGACCGCTTCACGGTGAACGGCAGAACGATGACCGTGGAACAGCGCAATGACTATGCGTACTATCAGTGCAACGTCGCCGCGCTGCTCCAGCTCGGCAAATGGTTTGACTATCTGCGCGAAAACGGCGTTTACGACAACACGCGCATCATCGTCATGTCCGACCACGGCGGCACGATGGGACAGTTTCCCGAGCTGCTCGCGGACGACGGCATGGATGCCGAGAGCTTCGCCTCGCTGCTCATGGTCAAGGACTTCAACAGTAAGGGCTTTACGACGTCGGACGAGTTCATGCTCTCCGCCGATGTCCCGCTGCTGGCGGTGAAGGACGTGGTCGCAGATCCCGTCAACCCGTTTTCGGGGCGGCGCATCGACGAGGTCTCGAAGCCGAAGCAGGAGCAGCTGCTGCTCTACTCGTTCGAATGGGACGTCAACGTCAACTGCGGCACGCAGTTTATTGCCGGTGACTGGTACACCGTCAACGGCGACATCTGGAACAAAAACGCCTGGCATTCGGTCGCGAACAAAGCCGTGCTGACCGCTGCCCGCTGAACGGAGGGAACAACTTGTACAAAGTAGACAATGCGGTCATTATGGCCGCCGGCACATCCAGCCGCTTCGCGCCGCTGTCGTATGAGACGCACAAGAGCCTGCTGACCGTGCGCGGCGAGGTGCTCATCGAGCGGCAGATCCGCCAGATCAAGGACGCCGGCATCGACAGCGTCGTGCTCGTGGGCGGATATATGAAGGAGCGCTTTGCATACCTGCGGGAGAAATTCGGCGTTACCATCGTCGATAACCCCGAATACACCTGCCGCAACAACCACTCGAGCATCTATGCCGCGCGCCACCTGCTCGGCAATTCCTACATCTGCTCGTCGGACAACTACTTCTCGCGCAATCCCTTCGAGTCCTGCGTGGACGATGCCTATTATGCCGCGCTCTATGCCGACGGTCCCACGCCCGAGTGGTGCGTCTATGAGGGGGACGACGGCTATATCGACCGCGTCAGCGTCGGCGGCGAGAACGCGTGGTACATGATGGGGCACGTGTTCTGGTCCGAGCCCTTCAGCCGGAAGTTCGTCGAGATCCTCGAGCGGGAATATGACACGCCGGAGATTCGCGACAAGCTCTGGGAGGCGGTCTACGCTGCGCATCTCGACGAGCTGAAGCTGCGCATCCGCCGCTATGATCAGAGTGACATCTTCGAGTTTGACAGCCTCGACGAGCTGCGCGGCTTTGACGCCAGCTATATCGACGACACCCGCTCGCAGATCATCCGGCAGCTCGCGGCGCGCCTTGGCTGCGGCGAGGCGGCGCTCACCGACTTTCACGCGCGCAAGGCGTGCGGCAGCACGCAGGCGGTCGGCTTCACCTTCCGTTATCAGAACGAGACGTATCAGTACGACTATAAAAATAAAGAAATGGAGAAGATCAATGGCTAAAGAAATTGTGCAGGCAGATCTTGCCCGGATCCGGGCGCTGCTCGACGAAGTGCTCGGGCACTCCGATTACAGCGACGTGCAGAGAATGGGCGGCCTCACCAACCGCACCTACTGCGTGACGTTTGCCGACGGCAGCCGCATCATGGTGCGTATCCCCGGCGAGGGCACGGAGGAGCTCATCGACCGCGCCGACGAGAAGGTGAGCACGGAGCTCGCCTGCCGCCTCGGCATCGACGCGAAGCTCTACTTCTTCGGTGACGACGGCGAAAAGGTGTCGCAGTTCGTGCCGAACGCCGTCACCATGTCGGCCGAGACGATGCGCGGCGACAAGCGCATCCGTCAGGCGGCACAGCTGCTCAAGACGCTGCACGGCAGCGGCGTCGACACCGGCGTCCCCTTCGAGGTGTTCGACATGGCCGCGGGCTATGAGAAGATCATCGAGGAAAACAGCGTGCCCATGTTCGGCGACTATGCGCAGGTCAAGGCGGCGGTCATGGCCGTCAAGCAGCAGATCGACAGCGTCTGCGACATCCAAAACGTCCCCTGCCACAACGATCCGCTGTGCGAAAACTGGGTGCTCTCGGCCGACGACGACCGGCTCTATCTCATCGACTGGGAGTACGCCGGCATGAACGACGGCATCTGGGACCTCGCCGACGTGTCGATCGAGGGCGTGTTCACGCCGGAAAACGACGAGCTGCTGCTTACCGAGTATCTCGGCAGCAAGCCCGACCAGAACGAATACAAGCATTTCCTTGCCAACAAGATCTACGTCGACTACCTCTGGACGCTCTGGGCAAAGACCCGCGTGCCGTATGACGGCCAGCCCATGGAAGACTGGGCGGTGGAGCGCTATGCCCGCCTGAAGGACAACCTCCGCCTCTTCGCCGAGGCCTGAGCGCAGCAAGCGCAGAAAGGAGCAAAAGCTATGTTTTATGGTATTGCAGCGGGCGCGACCTGGGCGGTGGAGACCATCATCCTCGGCATCGCGCTGTCGATGGCGCCGTTTGTCTCGACCGAGCAGGCGATTTTCCTCGCGCCGTTTGTGAGCACCTTCATCCACGACGCGTTTTCCGCGCTCTGGGCGACGCTGTATAACGGCGTGCGCGGCAACCTCAAAAATGTCTACAAGGCCGCCTTCAAGACCAAGAGCGGCAAGTTCGTCATGCTCGCCGCCGTCATCGGCGGGCCGATCGGCATGACGGGCTATGTGCTCGCCATCAACTACATGGGCGCGTCCATCGGCGCGGTCGCCAGCGCGGTCTTTCCCGCGATCGGCGCGATCCTCGCCTATTTCTTCCTCAAGGAAAAGATGCAGTGGTACCGCTGGATCTTCCTGCTGGCGACGCTGCTGGGCGTCTACGGCCTGAGCTACTCGCCGGAGCTGAACATCACCGATTTCTGGCTCGGCATCGCCGGCGCGATGATGTGCGCCTTCGGCTGGGGCATCGAGGCGGTCATCCTCGCCAAATGTATGCAGGACCCCGACGTAAAGGACGAATATGCCCTGCAGATCCGCCAGACCACCTCGGCGCTGGTCTACGGCATCGTGCTGCTGCCCCTGCTGCACGGCTGGGGCTTCACGGTGAGCCTGTTCACCTCCGGCACCGGCTGGCTGCTGCCCGTCATCGCGATCGCGGCGTTCTTTGCCACGCTGTCCTACCTGTGCTACTACCGCGCGATCGCCGCGATCGGCGCGTCGAAGTCCATGGCGCTCAACGTCACCTATGCCGCCTGGGCGATCTTCTTCACGGCGGTGTTCCTCGGCGACACGAGCGTGCTCACGCCGACGACGATCATCTGCGCGCTCATCGTCATCGTCTGCGGCATTCTGACCGCGGCCGACGGCAAGGACCTCTTTTCCAAAAGCAAAGCATAACGTAAAACTGTCAAAAAGTAATACTTTTTGACAGGGGGGAAACTGTGCCGCTCAGAGCTCTGAGCGGCACAATTTTTATTTCCCGCCCGCTCTGTTAAGGGCTTGACATTCTCCGCTTTTCGCAGTACACTGCTCCTGTCAGTGTAACTGACAATTGCAGAGGAGGCGAACGCACTTGCCGCACGAGGAGCAGAGAGAAAAGAATATCCGCTTGGTCACGGAGGTCGCGCTGGACTGTTTTCTGGCCAACGGGATCGAAAAGACCAAGGTCGCAGACATCGCGCTGCGCTCCGGGCTCACCGAGCGGTCGGTCTTTCGCTACTTTGAGACCAAGGCCGATCTGGTCCTGGCCGCGTCCCTGCTCTACTGGAAGCGCATCCTCGAGCGCATCGACCGGATGTCCCACACGGCATCCGACGGCAGCACGACCGGCCTGCAGGACGCGGAAAACGTCCTCATCTGCTATTCTCAGCTCTATCACCTCGACCCGAACGGGATGCGCTTCACGCTCGACGCGGAGCTGACGCTGCACACCGCGGGCAGGCTCCACGAGATCAAAAACCAGCCGCCCGAACCGTTTGAGACCTCCGGCGGCCCGATGGCCAAGGCGATCCGCAAGGGGCTCGCCGACGGCTCGATCAGCCCGGATGTCGACGTGCGGGAGATCTACTACAACTCCTACGACGCGATCCTCGGCATCATGCAGCGCCTGTCCATCGGCGGCTCGCCGAGCGCGGGCGCACTCGATTACGACAGCCGGATGCGCAACCTGAGCCGGATGTTCGTGCGCGCACTCAGCGGCAAATAACCACATACACAGCAGATCCCGAGCGATCGGGATTTGTGTATACCCACTTGTGTCAGTATAGCTGACACAAGTGGAGAAGGAAGACCGATATCAAAAGAAAGAAGGGCCGCAATGAAGGAACTGAAGCATTTGATGTATTTTGAGCGCCTGCTGGACGATGCGCACAACGAGCTCGTCCGCCAGGCCGAAGCGGAAGGGGATCTGGCGATCGGCTATACCTGCTTTCACGCGCCGGAGGTGCTGCTGAATCTGGGCAGCTGCTTCTCGGTGCGTCTGCGCGCGCCGCACACCACGTCCATGGAGCTGGCCACCTACTACATGGCCAACAACAGCTGCGAGTTTTCCCGCGCGATCCTCGAGCGCGCGCTCGAGGGCGGCTATGGCTTCCTGCACGCCTTGGCGGGCGTCGACGTGTGCGAGGCCAACAACCGCGCCATCGAGAACATGGAGATCATGCACGCGCAGGGCGCGGACAAGGACAAATTCTTCTACTGCAATCTCGACATCCCGTATTCCGATGACGAGGACTGTGTCGAGCACATCTGCGAGCAGGTCTCGCGCAAGATCCTCAAGCCCATGCGCGAAAACTACGGCGTCGACACCTCGGACGCCGCCATCCGCACCGCGGTCAGCGAGCACAACGAGGTCTGCCGCATCCTCACCGAGATCGGCGAGACGCGCAAGCTCGACAACCCGCCCATCACGGGCTATGAATACGCCGTGCTCGTGCTCGTGAGCTACGTCTGCCCGAAGCGGCTGATCCTGCCGCTGCTGCGCGAGACGCTCGCCGAGGTAAAGACGCGTGAGGCCGATGCGCAGAAAAACTACCGTGTGCGCGTCGCCGTCGTCGGCTCTGAGATCGACGACCCGGACCTGATCCGGCTCATCGAGAGCTGCGGCGCGCTGGTGGTCGCCGACCGCTACTGCTACGGCAGCTTCCCCGGCCGTCAGGAGATCGTGCTCACGGACGGCGAGGATGCGCTCACGCAGGTGTGCCGCTGGTACCTGCAGCACACCGAGTGCCCGCGCCAGAGTGCGCTGCACCGCGTCCAGTACCGCAATGACCACGTTGCCCAGCTCGTGCACGACTTCAAGGCCGACGGCGCGATTTACGAACAGATGAAGTTCTGCACCTACTGGTCGTATGAGCGTGTGATCGCAAACCAAATCATGCCGCGCGATTACGGCATCCACATCCTCTCCATCGACCGCCCCTACATCGCGGGGCAGAGCGGCCAGCTGCGCACGCGCGTGCAGGCCTTTGTGGAGAGTCTGGAAATGAAGCAGCTGCGCTCAGCGCAAAAGGAGGACAACTGACATGGCCTACAACCCCAAAACCGGCAAGGGCCTCGGCCGCTTCTATTCCGCCGAGCACCGCGCCTTCCGCGCCCGCGAATGGCGCGGCTTCCGAGACACCTTTTATGATTTCTTCCGCTGGCTGTATCTCTACGGCTTCATGGCCGCAAAGCTTGGCTGCCACCCGATCCTGATGGTCAAGGCCATGCTGCGCTACCGCTGGATGGTGTCCTATCTCACCGCAGCGCACATGGTCGACCGCCACACCATGGGGCTGCGCGGCAAGGAGCTGCGCTATGCACACAACCAGTTTTTCTCCGTGCTGCATAACTCCGTCCTCGGCGTGCGTGACATCATCATGCGCGACAAGAACCTGCGCCCCAACAGCAAGCACGCGGCGAAGCTGCGCGAGAACACCGTCATGTTCGATGAGATGACCCCGCACCTGATCATGATGGGGTTCCCCACCGTGAAGTGGATCGACATCGCCATGTTCGCCGTCGGTCTGCCGTCGGAGGTCGACCAGAACGCCAGTATGTTCTACATCGACGCCATGGAGCACCTCGGTCTGCCGGCGGACGTCTGCCCCGAGCCCGCCGCCGAGTGCGGCGTCGCCGTGGTGGACGACTATCCGCGCGTCGGCAAGTGCTACTTCACCGGCACGATGCCGTGCGACGGTGCGATCTCGCAGACGAACATCCTCACGCGGCACTTCAAGGATCTGCCCTCGTTCCAGATCACGCCGCCGCAGCGTGTCAACGAGCCGGAGGTGCAGACCTACGCGGTCAAGAACCTCAAGAAGGGCATCGAATTTCTCGAGCAGCAGTTCGGCGTCAAGTGGGACTGGGACGCCTTCTGGAAAAACGCCGAGATGTACAACGACACCTCGCGCTGCATGGTCGAAAAGTGGGACGTCAACTGCACCGACCACCCGCAGGTCTGCGGCGCGGCGCTGGCGCTGCAGCGCGAATATGAGTTCATGGCGGCGGCGTGCATGGACAAGTTCATGCACAAGACGGACCTGCGCGTCACGAAGATGATGCTCAAGGGCTACGAGCAGGACAAGGCGGCCAACGCGCCCAAGCCGAAATACCGCTGCCTCGTCTGGGCATGCCCCGCGCACTACTACACCAACTTCACCTACTGGACGCAGCACTGCTGGGGCGTCACCTGCGTCAACGACATGGAGGCCATGCTCAGCTACCTGCCCATCACCATCGGCGACAAGGAGCAGGCGCTGGCCGATCTCGTGCGCTGCTATGAGAAGATGATGATGCGCTCGCACACCAACGGCGGCTATGTCAACCTGCTCGACGAGTGCTGGAAGATGTGCGAGAAGTTCCACACGAACATCGTCATCATGTACGACCACGTGTCGTGCAAGAACGTCGGCGGTCTGCACGGTCTGTTCGAGGACCAGGCGCGCGAGCGCGGCATCCACCTCATCTGGATCCCGCACGACGTCATGGACCCGCGCACGGTCTCGCGCCGCGAAATGCGCGAGGCGTTCAGCCAGTACATGGTCACGGTGCTCAACGAGAAGCCGCTTGACCCCACTCTGTTGGATTACGAAGACGCACTCAGCTGGTAAGGAGGAACGAATATGGCTTGGTATTGGATCGTGCTCATCGTGCTCGCCGCGCTCTTTGGTCTGCTGTTTCTGGCATACATGACCAACGCGGACATGAAGCTCATCGAAAAGATCTACAACGCGCTCATCGCATACCACGACGCCAAGGACGTCGAGGAGCAGATCTGACGCGCACAGCGGGGGGACGCGCCCCCGGGAATACAACGAGCCGGGGCGGTCATAGACCGCCCCGGTGTGATTTTGTCGGAAAACCTGCCGGCCTGCCGCGCGCACGGTTGCAGGCCGAGAAATATTTTCTTCGCCGCACGTGGCGCCGGAGAAAAGGATGGGACTTTCTTTCGCCGCGCCCCTTGCGGGGCGCGACAGTCCGGCACGCCCATCGCCCACGCGACGACGCCATTTCAATCCACGCGCCCCTTGCGGGGCGCGACCCATCCGCGGTGCCCGAGCGCGTGCGGAGGCAGACATTTCAATCCACGCGCCCCTTGCGGGGTGCGACCGAAAATGATAACGAGGAGGACGAGGATGACATGGTATTTCAATCCACGCGCCCCTTGCGGGGCGCGACAAGCGTCCAAAACGATGTAGTTTTCTCCGGTGACATTTCAATCCACGCGCCCCTTGCGGGGCGCGACACGCACGGTGCCGCCGCTGGGAGAAGTTTATTGCGATTTCAATCCACGCGCCCCTTGCGGGGCGCGACCACGTGCGGACAATTTCGGGAAATTCTGCTGCATATTTCAATCCACGCGCCCCTTGCGGGGCGCGACGCCTCTGAGGGGCTTGAGTGGGTGGCTTACTACACTAACATTTCAATCCACGCGCCCCTTGCGGGGCGCGACGACGATTGTAACGCTATGTTAAAGGCAATAACAATTTCAATCCACGCGCCCCTTGCGGGGCGCGACCGAGATTTGCCTCCGGACAGCGATCCATAAGATATTTCAATCCACGCGCCCCTTGCGGGGCGCGACGCGCTTGCCCGCTTTGGTGTACGCCTTGCGCAGCTCGCATTTCAATCCACGCGCCCCTTGCGGGGCGCGACTTGAAAGCTGCAACGGCTACAATATCACGGTCATTATTTCAATCCACGCGCCCCTTGCGGGGCGCGACGAGGCCAAGGCCACGGACAAAGACCGCATCCTGCAATTTCAATCCACGCGCCCCTTGCGGGGCGCGACGCGAAGTACTCGTCGCGCTTGGTGTGCGTCACGCCATTTCAATCCACGCGCCCCTTGCGGGGCGCGACGCTGTTGCGGTCGTGCATCGCATCGTGGCATCGCATTTCAATCCACGCGCCCCTTGCGGGGCGCGACATCGACGAGCACGGAGACGACATCAGCAAAAGCATTTCAATCCACGCGCCCCTTGCGGGGCGCGACAGCCGCCAAAAGCGACAGGATTGTAGACGCTGATATTTCAATCCACGCGCCCCTTGCGGGGCGCGACTCCTGCGGCAGATGTACCCGGAGCGCGTGCGCTATATTTCAATCCACGCGCCCCTTGCGGGGCGCGACCGCATCCGGCCCGGGAACTCGTAGCCCTGGGACTTATTTCAATCCACGCGCCCCTTGCGGGGCGCGACTCCTTGCCCTCCTTGCAGATGTGGGCGAGGCCCTCATTTCAATCCACGCGCCCCTTGCGGGGCGCGACTCTACGCGCCGGTGGCAAGCGCGCAGCGGAAAAAATTTCAATCCACGCGCCCCTTGCGGGGCGCGACCCGCCGAGAATGATCAGATCGCCGCGCTCGGCGTAATTTCAATCCACGCGCCCCTTGCGGGGCGCGACCCGATGGACACCGACGGCACGCTGATCTACTACGACATTTCAATCCACGCGCCCCTTGCGGGGCGCGACTGGCAAGATCAGCCCGGAGCAGTACCGCGACTTTGATTTCAATCCACGCGCCCCTTGCGGGGCGCGACAGCAAAAGCGCACAAAAAAATGCGGCACTTTTGCGCAAAAGGTATAAATACAAGTTCTTTGTGTGCAAAAAATGCACATCCGGCGACTTGACGGGCGCATATTCTTCAAAAAATACGCTCTATTCAGGTGCGAACTGCTCGGAAAAACCGTGCGCGCTTTCGGTTCGCACTCATAGGATCAGCGGACCTTCCACATCAAATCCGGGCTTGATGCCGAAGTGTTCAATTTTGGAGCGGTACTTTTCTCCGAGATAGTAAAAACGCAGACTGTCCTTTTCCGGATCCATGATCTTACACAGCGCGTGCTGCAGCTGTATGCACTGTGTGGCGTCCAAGAGGCACTCAAAGACAGAGTTTTGCACGCGCTGCCCGTAGTTTACGCACTGCCGGGCGATCTGGCGCAGACGGCGGCGGCCGCCGGCATCTTCCGTGTTTACATCATAGGTGATCACTACCAGCATTGTCAAACCTCATTTCCACAAAAACGGCGGATAGGCGTCTAAGTCACCGCGCAGGTAGCGCGCCAGCAGCATTGCCTGTGTATAGGGCACAAGTCCCCATACTATTTTTTCCTTCAGGAAAGGATGCGTGAGCGGCTCTTGCTTGCGCTTTTGCCACGCCGCCAAAAAAGCGCGGCGGGCATCGTCTGTGAGGTAATATGCGCCGTTTTCTTTTTGTGCAAAGTCTTTGCGCGTGATGGCACCGAGGTTGATCTGCGAGAGCACAAAACGGTCAGCCAACGGTGCGCGCAGCTCCTCCAGCAGATCCAATGCGAGCGAGGCTCGTCCGGGGCGCAGCGTGTGCAGAAAACCGACAGCCGGATCGAGACCGACAGATTCCAGCGCACCGGCGATCTCGTTGCCGAGCAAGGTGTAAGCAAACGACAGCATGGCATTGACCGGGTCGAGCGGCGGGCGGCGGCTGCGGCCGGAGAAAGGAAAGTCTTGCGCGTTGCGCAGAATCAGCTGCGGGAAAACGGAAAAGTAGGCTTTGGCCGCGCTGCCCTCAATGCCGCGCAGCATGTCGTGATCGGTGGCTTCGGGCAGCAGCCGCAGGGAGGATTTGATCTGGTCGATACCGGCGCCGACGGCGGGCAGATCCAGCCGCTGCGGATGGTCACGGCGAAAATGCTCCAACAACCATCGGCTGTTATAGAGCTTGCCGGTCAGGAGCATTTTTGCGATCGGCAGGGCACGTTCGCGGTCATCGGCGGTGCGATATTGTTCGGTCCGCAGCAGGACATTGCCCTGCACAGGACCGGAAACGCGGGCGAGAAAGCGGCCGTGGCGGCTCAAAAAGCACAAGCCGATATTTCGCTCGGTGCAGGCACGCATGAGGGCGGGACTGACGCCGCGATAGCCGAAGGAGACAATGGCCTCCAGATTGTGCAGCGGCACGCGCCCGAGCACATCGTCGTCATTGCGCACGACAACGGTTTCCCCGTCGAGCGACAGATATGCCTCCGGCGTAGTAACGTAGAGCGTGTTTTGCAGTCGTTTCATGTTGCGTCCTCCAATGCGCGCCGGACATATTCTGCGGCTGAGCCGTGCCCGCTCAGTCCGGGCAGGCACAGCTCCGCCATGGAGCAGCTTTTGCAGGCGCGCGTCATTTTGGCGTGCGGCGTGTATCCGCGCGCGAGCAGCGCGTGCATCTCTTCCAGTGCACTGCGAACGCGCTGCCGGAGCTCCGGCGTAAGGGGGATCTGAGTCCGGCGGCGCAGCTCGGCGTAGTAGACCGAACCCTCTGGGATCTCGGTCACGAACATCTCCTCCAGACACATGGCCTGCGCACATAACTGCAGTTCATCCGCGCCGCGCGCGTCCGGTTTCCCGTGCTTATATTCGACCGGGTACAGCCGCCAGAGCCCTGTCCGCCCGTGGATGGGCACGCCGTTCGGATCGCGGTGAAGCTCGACCATGTCGCACTCGCCGGTGATATGCAGCGCCTCGGAGCGAACGGGCATCGCACGAGAGAGCAGGACGCTGCCGCGCAGCTGCGTAAAATTCGGGTCGTGAACGCGCTCGTGCAGGTAATGCCCTTCCTGCGTGAGCGCGTTTTCGCACCAGAGCTGCTCGATGTGGATCAGTGCCCAGCGCCGTCGGCAGAAGGCAAAGTGCTTGAGCCCGGAGATCATGAGATCGTCCGTCGGTTTATTCTCCATCGATGAGGGTATACTTCAGCCCGGGGATGGCCGCCTCATCCACGCTGACCTGCGGGAGCGCGGTGCCGTCCGTGGTCACGTGCAGTGAGCGGTGGACTTTGGCTGCGGAGTACTGACCGACGGGGCAGTTATGCTCCCACCAGACGAGTTTCACGACTTCCATGCTGCCGTCCGGACGGGCGGAGGTGGCGTCGTTGCGGAAGAGGGTGCGCAGCGCCTCTTTGAGCGCCTCGGCATCTTCGGCGCTGAAGCCGGTCTTTTCTGCGGGCTGTACGTTGATCGACCCGTAGGTGACGTAAACGCCGAAATCCACGCGGTGCTTCATGCCCATGGTATCGGAGGCTTTCTTGTCAGGGTCGGCCTCCGTTTCCAGATTGACGGACTTGGTGATCTGGGTGCTCGTGATGTTCACGCTGTCGAGACTGAACGCGGGCTGGATGCTCACCGGACCGCGGATACCGATGGAGATCGCGTCGCTGCCCTCGTCCGCCTCATCCTTTTTTCCGGATTTGAATGCGAACACCTGGCCGAACGCGCGCACATCGAGCCACTGCTCGCAGGCGATGCGGGCGTAGTCCTCGCGCGTGACGAGCGGGGCGTCGCCGGCCTTTTTGCCCTTCGCCTTCTTTTGTGCGTTGATGGCGGCGAGGCATTCTTTCAATGCCGGGCAGCCGTCGGCGCGGTCTTTGAGCGAACGGTAGCTGTCGCCGGGGGCGCGGCGGTCGTCCGACTGAACGAATACGGAATATCCGTCGTCGATCCAGCGGTTGCGCACTTTGCGCTTGAGGCTGACGTCGGACATTTCGCCGTGGCCGGAAAACGTTGTGCGCGGGCGGTTCCCGTCAAGCGGATCGCCGTTCGGATTGGCGTTGCGGACGGTGAAAACGAGTGCGTAATCGATTTTGTTCTTCAGAGCAGACATGGAGTTATCCTTCCTTTCCGTCGCTGGTGCGACCGTGTGTTTTCGGTTCGTAGATATAGAATGCATACAGGTACCCGGCGCCGAGCGGGTCGCCGGTCTGCCAGCCGTTGGCGCCCACGCAGGCGTGCAGCGCCTGATATTCCGCTGCGATCCACCGCGGGAAGCCGAGCTTTTTCCAGTACGGATATGCACGCGCTTCCAAGTAGGCACAGACCTCGTCCGGACGCTGTGCGGCGCTGGTCAGAAAGCGCATGGCGTTGCTTGGGCGGTTTTCCGTCTCCGTTTTCTCCTGATCGAGCACCCAGCGTTCGATGCGGTTTTCCAGTGCCAGCAGCGCGCCGAAGGCGTCATCACGGCAGCTTACGGCAAAATCCCTGTGCACAGGCTTCCATGCGGCTGTTTCCAGACCGCCGCGCATCATGAGCGCACAGCGCATACACAGATATCCATGCAGGAAGCCGCTGCCGAGCGGCGCCTGTGCCAACCGCTGCGCGGGGTCGAACCCCTGCTCGATCCGGCGCAGCAGACGCTGCACGTAGTTTGCGGCATCCACGCCGGAGCGTTCCAGATACGGAATGATCCGATCGTGCACGCAGCACCATGTTTCCGCAGGGGACGCGGCAAATGCCGCAGTCAGCTGCATGGCGTTTGTGCGGCCGTCCCGATCGCTGACGAGCTTGCCGGCGGCCAGCCGGCGCTCGGCGTTCCACTCGCAGTCGTCGGCTACAGCCAGCAGACAGCCGAACAGCGCGTCGCGCGTGGTGGGCGGTGCATAAGGGCGCAAAACGGGCAGCTGCTGCCGCTCGGCGGCGGGCAGGTACAGCTCGCGCAGCTGCGCGCTGAACCCGGCCAGAAACAGGTCGGACAGCGGGCGCGCGCTCAGCCGGTCATCGTCGCCAAACTGCTGCTCGATCTGCCCGAGCAGCCGCTGGTAACCGCGCGCGGTGCGTCTGTCGTTTCCAAGCCGCCTCAGATACGGCAGAAGCTGCAGGTAGAGCTGCTGCCATGTTTCACCCGGCCGCTGGACGAAGCGCGCCATGCAGCGCACGGCGCAGGTCTGCGCGTTGCGGTCGTCGCGGGCTGCGCACTCGAGGGCGTGGGCGACGGCAAACAACCGGCCGTAGAGATAGTCGCGCTCGCGGCAGGCGGGGTCGAGCACGTGGCTGATCTCGGGCAGGGCGCGGTCGATGCGGTGCTTGCGCGCAAGGGCGCACGCCGTGGCGACGCACTGCATCCAGGCAAACGGTTTCCACCGTCCGCTGCTGTCCGTAAAGCGCAGCGGCTGGACGGCGCGGTGAAATGCCTGTTCCGGGAAGCTGCGCGGCAATGCCCGGCCGCCGGTCGTGCAGCCGATGAGCAGCAGCTGGTTTTCGCGCATGAGCTTGGTCACGGCTTTGTCGCATTTGAAGTCTTTGCGAGCCGTCTGTACGTCGTCGTATCCCATGACGGCTTCGCAGATCTCTCTCCATTCGGGTGGACGCACCTCGCGCTGTGTGCCGGGCATCTCCCAGCGGCAGGCCCGATCCCACGCATCCATCCGCGCCTGATACACGTTGCCGGGGATCTCCTGATAGTAGATGATCGACATGCGGCCGTCTGTTGCGGCCTCCATGCCGAGGATCACGACCTGCTCCATACGCTGCAGCGCTTCTTCCGTCAAGGCATCGGGGTCGGCGTAGTTGTGCAGGCGTGTATAATTGCTCAGCACGGCGTCACGCAGCGCTTTCGCGTAGCCCTCAAACGTGTCCGGCAAGGGCTTCTCTTTGTCCGGATCCGCTTCATCCGGAAAGAGTGCATTGGTGTCCAGTACGGGGGTTGCCGTGTTCCAGCAGACGACGCTCATGCCGTAGCGCGAGAAACCCTGATGGCTGAGCAGCCAGCGCAGTGCGTTGTGCGCTTTGGCGGACGCATAGACGCTGACGGTCGCGGCGCTGCGCTCCTCCGTGAAGCGGCCGCGGTATTGAAACGGAAAGCCGACGTCCTTGGCGGAGATGAGCTTTGCGTTGCCGCTGAGCTTCGGGTGGCTTTGCATGACAGGCAGCCATGTACCGGTAGCATAACAGAGCGCGCGCTGCCCGCCCGATGCCGCCAGACGGCGTATCCAGCTCTCGCGCACGTCGGTGCGCATCCAGAGACGGTTTTCTTCCGAGGCGCTCTGGATGCTGAAGCAGGCGATGGCCTTGGCGTCGGCGCCTTTCGCGTCGTGCGCATTCTCGTCCTTGTGATATTTGAGCTTGAGCCCGGGGACGCCCAAAAGGTCTGCGTACAGCGTGCGCTGCGCAAGATAATCGTGCAGCACGCGCAGACAGACCGGGGCGTCCGGCTCTGCGCACCAGTCGGCAAGCTGCTGCAGGTAGTTTTCAAAGCGTGAATTTTCCACGCCGTCCTCACACAGCAGATATTTGAGCTGATCCGCCAACGGGAAGGGTGTGCCGTTTTCTCCGGTGCGGCCCTCGGCGGCGGGGGTGCTCGGGATCGGGCAGAGCTGCTCTTCGTCAGGGATCACCTGCGCAGTGACAAACTCCCCCTGCGGCGAGAGAATGATGTTGTATTTGATCGGCTTGCGCAGAAAGCCGACCGGAAGCAGCGCGCCGTCTCCGTCGGCGGCTGTGGTTTCGATGACGTTGTCATAGACATCGCATAGCTTTTGTATCCAGCTCATAGCGCTTCGTCACCGCCTTCCGGTGCGGATGTGTCCAGCGGCGTGAAGTTTCCGTATTTGCCGCCGAATTTTTTGGGCAGCATCGGCCGAACCGTCCGGTACATCTCCGGATCGCAGTCCTCCGGCGCGGGAAAGCAGATCTCTCCGTTGACCATTTTCGCGTGCCACAGGCGCACGCCCAGCTCATTCCGTCCGGTCTCGTCCGGATAGGCAAAGCTGTGGTAGAGAATGCCGAGGTCAATCTCACCGCGATCCTGATAGTAGCTCTCGGCTTGGCCGTACACGCACGGCTCGACGTAGCCCTGACACTCACGTGTGCCGAGGAAGATGTCACGCCGGCCGCCTTTTTCCACCATGCGGCGTGCAATGTTGTGGTGCTTGTTCTCGTTTTGCCCGTCGGCGATCAGATCCGGCTCTGTGCGGTACGGATTGGGGATGAAGTGCGCCCGTACCTCATAGTCTACATCGGCCAGATACGTGTACACGGACAGGGTGTTGCCCGGTGTATCGTAGCTGATGGGGCGGATGCTCTTGCTTTCCGTGCGGATGGGATTGACAACGCGCACGGAGTCGATGATCCAGAGGATCGACGGCTTCCAATAGATCGACTCCGTGATGCCCTTCAATGCTTGATAGCTGGGCACCAGATAACTGAAGCGCTCGCCGCCCATGCGGGTGATCGGGTCGGAGAACAGGGCATACCGCCCCCAGACCCGATAGGTAATGCTGTTGCGGATGTTCAGAATGCTCACCTTCTTTGATGTTTTATCTGGAATGTTCTGTGCTTGCGCGATGCTGCGGGATGTGCTATGATGCCCCTGTCGCCGCGTGGCGTGGATTGAAATAGGAACAAGGGGCTTATGCAGCTGCACAAGCAGAGAGCAGGGACGCATTCGGCGTCCCTGCTCTTACTTGCGCCGAAATTTTGCTCAGGAAAAAGGGAACGATTTCGTCTACGCTTTTAGGATAGCATTACAGGAATAGATTGTCAAGCTCTTTTTGCTCCGGCTGCACGCCGCCCTGCGCATCGTAGAAGCCGGGCGCGAGTGCGAGTGCGCCGGTCTCACCGACTGCGTAGAGCGCGCCGGCGTCCCGCAGACGGCGAAACATATTGTCGTAGAGTGCGACGCTGTAGCTCTGTGCCTTGCGCAGCAGCCGGATCTGCTCCGGCATGGAGATCTGACTGCACAGCGCGGAGATCAGCGTCTCCCCGTCGCCAAACGGGACGAGCACCGGTGTAGTCGCCTGCGGGATGACGGCGAAGGCGCGATTGGCCGTCCGGAAGCTCTGACGCAATACGAGCGGCTGTGCCGCGCGGAGACCCTTTGCGGCGGTTGCGCATTTTCTGTTTTGTGCCAGCATCTCCGCCAGCGAAGTGCCGCGGTAAGGGCCGTCCTTGCAGCGGTCGGTATAGTCGCGCTCTCGGCAAAAGTAATCCGCTACAGCTTCCGGCGTACTCAGGTACGCCGGGCTTTTTCCGGTAAGCAGGCTGCGCGTGATGTTGCCGCCGTTTTGAATGTCCGGTAAAAACGAGAGTTTTTCCTCATACAGGTCCCAGATGTATACGACACCCTGCGGGTATTCCATGCTGCGGTTGGCGCGGCCGGCGGCCTGTACGATGCTGGGCAGACCTGTCAGGCTGCGCACGACGACCGGGAAGCTCACGTTGATGCCGGCCTCAATGAGCGCTGTGGACACACACAGCACGCGCCGATGCATCTGCAGCCAGATCTTGATCCAGCGGATGAGCGCCTGCCGGTGCGCGGGGCAGAGCAATGTGCTCATGTGCACGCAGAGGATCTCATCCGGCGCACTGTTTTGCGCGCGGCAGCGGATCTGCTCGTCTGACAGTGTCGTGTCGATCGCAGCGAGCGTGCAGCCTTGCTCGCGGAGCAGCTGTGTTGCCTCGCTGTAGATCTCCCATGCGACCGCTTTGGTGTTGACGATGGTCAGCACGGATTGCTGTGCGAGCATCCGGGCGATGTCTGCGGCGGCATCGCGGTTTGCCCGCGGCGTCAGCTGCGGCAGGTAGTCAACGCGCCGGAGCTGATCATACAGGCCGGAGACATCCGGCATCAGCTCGCGTGGTACGCGCGGGAGATCCATCTGCGGCTGTGTGGCGGTGCAGAGCACGACCGTACAGCCGCAGCAGGCAGACAAAAACGTGATCGCACGCTCAAACAGCGTTTTGCAGTGCTTGGGCAGTGACTGGATCTCATCAAAGATCAACACGGCATTCGTCAATGCATGCATGCGCCGTGTGTCCGTGTTCGGCGCTGCATAGCAGGCATTGAGAAACTGCACCAGACTGGTGAGGATGATGTCGCTGTCCCAGCGCTCGGTCAGCTGCCGGTAGGCCAGCTGCTCTTCCTCTGATGCTAGGACGACGTTGGCGTGGTGCTCAAGGATCGAGGGGTAATTATTCAAGGCGGCGCGGATGTCCGCCGCGTTTTGGTCGAGGATCGTGTTGTAGGGAATGATATAGAAAATGCGCCGTTGGCCGTGCTCTGCGGCATGGCGCAGAGCGTAGCGCAGACTGGCGTATGTTTTGCCGCCGCCGGTCGGCACGGAGAGCGTGACGATGCCGGGTGCGGCTGATGCCTCCGCCAGACAGGTATCCGAAATTTCGGCGCGGATGCGGTTGATGCCGCTCTTGCCGTTCAGATGTGTGCGGCGGAAAGTTTCAAATGTGGAAAACAGCGCATTCCAATCCGGTGCAGAAGGCGCGGCAAACGGATCCTGTCCGTAGTTGAAGCACGCGGAATCCCACCGGTCGGCATCCACAAGAATGCTCAGCAGCAGCCGTGTGAGCAGGCCAAGCATAGAAAAACGCAGGTCATTTCCCGGCTGCGTCTGGATGCGCGCGGCGAGAAAAGCTCGGATCTCGGCGTTGGCGGCGTCAAACATGGTGTCGAGCTCTGCCGTGGAGGCGATGTGTTCCAGAAACCAGCTCGTGGCCTCTTCGTAATGCAGCGGCGCAAGCTCCGCCTGCATTGCGTTTGGAAACGGCGTGTCACCTTCATTCAGGCAGTCGCTCAAAGCCGCGTGGTGGCCGAGAATGCACATGGCAATGATCTGCGCCGTCAGCCGCTGTCCGTCAGGCGTTCCGGTCGGAGCGAACCAGCGCCGGTAGGCAAAAATTGCGCCTGTGGGCGCGTGATGGTGCGGGGAGACGGCCGCGTCATCGCAGGCGAGCAGGTAGGCACGAAATGCCTGTGTGGCTTTGCCCATGTCGTGCAGCAGCCCGATGAGTCGCGCGGTCGCCTCCAGCCCGAGCTGCCGGGCGCTCTGCGCGCAAAGTGCACATACATTGCGGCAGTGCGCGCTCAGCGATTGCGTTTGTTGATCCGATTTGCGAATGTGTGCGATCATAGCATACATCTCCCAGGCGAAAAATGTAATTATAAGACAATGATACCATTCTGCTCCGTGCGGCGCAAGCGGTATTTTCGCGAAACTGCGTACGAGGCGCTTGTCATTTCGCGGCTGCGCGTACAAGGCGGCGGAAAATGGTGCGTATGCACCCTTGCGCGGCACGGCCTGCATAGATTACCGGAATTTGCAGAAAATAGGGTTGCCGAAACGCAAAACAGAGCAAAGGAGTTTTCAGAATATGAAGGCAACCGGAATCGTGCGTCGGATCGACGACCTCGGCCGCGTGGTCATCCCCAAGGAGATCCGCCGCACCATGCGCATCCGCGAGGGCGACCCGTTGGAGATAACATTGGCACCGTGGGAGAGGTTCTGCGCAGCGATGGATGATTTGGCCAAACGGAATGGGTGGAAGTAGTACATAACGACGAAATAAAAGCGAAAGCGGCGATCGCCGGTATCCGAGATGGATGAATCATGTAGTAAATGAATCGCCCGAATCCATTGCACTGCAATGGATTCGGGCGATTTTCTCTGTGCCAATAAGGTTAGTAAGGGTAATTGTTATACGCGCCTTTGCACTACTTAAGTGTCACTGGTACGGCATTTAGCCTGTTTTTTGAATCAATGATCGATTTATAAATATCTTTGATTCCAGCTTCTCTTGCCATGCTGACAACAAGATTTTCTTCCTTTACTCCCATTCTTAAACCCAGGATAATCCCGCTTGGAATCCATTCTATCATAACTGGCGGCTTCATTGGGCAAGCAGTTATCATACGCCATTCTTCATCGTATTCATGGCATTTCCTCTTGATCAGCGTTGTTCTTTCTCTTTCCCATGTACCATTCCCACGCTATCATACAGATATTTGGGAATTGTCGTATCAGAAATTTCGCCGATCTTGTTCAGCATTACAAATTTTGCGAAATTAGTAGCATTATACGGAGCGTTCGAATAGTAGATGGGATATAACGGTGTGCCGAAATTTTTGATTCCACAGTTTTGACATTTTTCCTGTTTCCCGCATAAATAGTTTTCTTTCTTTTCAAGATCATAAATCTGAACAAAGCCTCTGTGTTGGTCTGCGTATTTTAGCCAGAGAACCTCATTAAAACCATTCTCGGAAAAGCAAATCGACCAAGTGTCTTTCTTTATCTCATCTCGCAATGCAAGCGCAGAACTAAGAAAATTTTCGACGAGTCCATTTGAAAGTATCTTTGTCACATTGTCAGCTGTAAAAAAGGCTTTCTGCTCTTCAGTCAGCATGCCGCCAAGAATGTCCTTGACACCTTCTGTGACTGCTTCTGTGCTTTCACGAGTTTGAAATGCCGTCAGAAATTCTTGGTGAATAGAGTCAATATCAATATGTAAAAATGTATCAAAGGGATCGTCATAATAGTTTGCCAAAGAAAAATAGAGCCTATTTGTACGAAGTGCTTCCAAGCTATTAAGATTGACAGGACGATATCCCGCCGCGGTTGTTCAAGGAGGCCGTCCATCTGAACCGGATGAAGGAGCAGATCATGGCGATCCTGAACGACACCAATCCGTTCAACAAAAAGGCCAAGCTGGACGAGCTGGAAGCGCTGCTGGGCAAATACGTTCCCGGCGCGGAGGCTCTGCGGACGAAGCTCAAGAAGTATGACGCCGCTTATAAGGCGCTGACTGCCGAGAATGCGGCGCTCGAAAAGCAGCTGGGCGCATCGTCCAAGGAGAGCGTCCGCAAAAAGCTGGAGATCAACGAAAAGCTCCGGGAACTGGACGAGCTGCACCGCATGGTGGATGGCATCCCGCCGGAGATTTTGCAGGCAGCGAAGCAGGTGGCCGCGCATAAGCCGCAGGAAAGATGAGGAAACTAAGGCTGTTAAAGGAGGTCGGTTCTATTTGGAGATGAACGTCAGGGACGATCAGAAGCTTGTTGAAATCTGGCTGACGAATGCAGAAAAAATTGACCCCGTCCTGCGGGAGGGGCTGAAAGAGATTTACGCAAAGTATAAGACGAAGAAATACATGGTCGCCGTGTTTGAGTCCGGCAAGGGCGATCTTTATGAGAACACGCGGGATCTGCTGCTCTTCAACCGCCGCCGCAGCGCCGAAAAGGCCGTGCAGCAGGCGAAAAAGCAGAAGGCCGCGGGCATGGTTCGCTGAACTTCGGGTGGAAGGGAGAAATCTCTTCCGCCCTTTTCTTTTTTGCCCTTGCAAAGCTTGAAAATATCCTGTACAATATTATCTAAAATAGCGTGTTTATCAAAAGATATGTGTGGTTCATGCTTGCCGCCAGAGAAACGGAGGGAAACGCAAATGGAACATGAAATGATGGAGCACAGTGAAATTCTCCTGTACAGCGATGAAAACGGAAAGGAATTTGTAAACGTCGTATTTATGGATGAGACATTCTGGCTGACGCAGGTTGGCATGGCAGAATTGTTCGACTCCAGTAAGTCAAATGTCAGCGAGCATTTGTCACACATCTTCGATGAGGAAGAACTGGACAAAGCATCCTGCATGAGAAAATTCGGAATTTCCGAATTTTCTACGAAGCCCACCAATTTTTATAACCTCGACGCTATCATCGCCGTGGGTTACCGCGTGAACTCTAAGAAGGCCACACGCTTCCGCCAGTGGGCGACGAAAACACTGAAAGAGTACATTCAGAAGGGCTTCGTCCTCAACGACGAGCTGATGAAGAACGGCCGCCCCTTCGGCAAGGACTACTTCGACGAACTGCTCGAGCGCATCCGTGAGATCCGTGCCAGCGAGCGCCGGGCCTATCAGAAAATCGCGGATGTCTTCGAGCAGTGCAGCTATGATTACGACAAAAACAGCGACACGACGAAAGCGTTCTATGCATTTGTCCAGAACAAACTGCACTACGCCGTTACCGGCAAGACTGCTGCGGAACTGATTTCCGAGCGAGCCACACTGGACAGCCCCACGATGGGTCTTACCACATGGAAGGGCGCGCCGGATGGAAAGATTCTCAAAAGCGACACGCTGGTGGCGAAAAACTACCTGAACGAAAAGGAGCTGTCCCGCCTGAACCGGCTGGTGACCATGTTTATCGACTACGCCGAGCTGATGGCAGAGGACGAGCAGCTCATGAGTATGCAGGACTGGCTGAACGAAACCGACCGATTTCTGACCAACAACCGCCGCAAGGTGCTGGACGGAAAAGGTCGCATTTCGCGGGAAGCGGCGACCAAAAAGGTCGGCGCGATCTACGAGGAGTTTCGCAAAAAGCAGGACGAGGCGTACATTTCCGAGTTTGACCGCCAGACGGAAAAGTATCTCAAGGGTGAATGACCATGATTGAAACATTTGACATTGCGGGCTATGCCCGTATTTCTGTGGATGATGAGCAGGATCAAAAGAACATCTCGATTGAGAACCAGAAGGCCATCATCGAGGACTATGTAAAAACCCACTTTCCCGGCAGCACGCTGACGTTTTTTGAAGACCGCGACCGCTCCGGCTACACGTTTGAGCAGCGCGAGGGCTATCAGGAGATGCGCCGGGGACTCATGTCTCACAAGTACGATATTCTCATTATCAAGGATTTTTCCCGTTTCTCCCGCCGCAACTCGCGCGGACTGGTAGAGCTGGAAGACCTGCGTGACGCGGGCGTCCGGATCGTCTCCATCGGGGACGGCGTGGACTTCCCCAATGACGACGATTGGCTGAAAATCCAGTTCCAGTTTCTTGTGAACGAGATGCCCGTCACGGACACCTCCCGCAAGGTGCGCAATGTCATCAAGCGGCGGCAGAACGACGGCGAGTGGATCTGCGCCGCACCCTACGGCTATCTCGTGACCGAGGACAAGCAGTTTGAGCTCATCCCCACCGAGGCCGAGACAGTCCGCAAGATTTTTGACCTCTACAATAACGCTGGTTGGGGCTACAAGAAAATCGCCAACTATCTCACCGATCAAGGCGTTCCCACGCCGCGCATGTCCGAGCGGATGCGCAAGGAGGCGGCGGGCAAGAAAACGAAACGGGAAGCCAAAAACGCCTGGGCCATCGCCACGGTGCAGGGCATTCTGGACAACGATTTTTATATCGGCACGCTCCGGCAGGGCAAGTATACCCGCGCCAAGATCAACGGCAAGGAGATCAAGCGCAACGACGATGAGCACATCGTCATCGAGAACCACCATCAGGCCATCATCGACTACCGCACCTTCGCCATCACCATCGCTTTGCGGGAAAAGCGTAGCCGTAATAACTATCGCGGCGTCAAAATCAACGACAATGTGTACTCCGGTTTTTTGCAGTGCGGCGACTGCGGCAGTCCGATGTTTGCCATGAGCCGCAGCGATTTGGCCCCCGCCTACACCTGCGGCACGTACCACCGGCGCGGACTCAAGGGCTGCACCAGCCACCATATCCGCGTTGACCGGCTGGACGAGTTGCTGAAAAGCTATGTGCGGAAGCTGGCGGACGGCTCTGCCACCATGCTCGAACAGCTCAACGATGAGCTGAAGCGCGAGGCCGAGCAGGTGGCGGAAACGGAGCAGTCCGCCGACAATCTGGCAGCGGTGCTGGCCGATCTCACCGAGGAGCTGAAGGTCACAAAGCGCCAGCGCATCCGGGAGATCATGAAAAAGCCCGAGCAGGAAGCCTCCATCGAGGCGCTGTATGACGAGATGGAAGCAGACCTCCAGAAGAAGATCGACGGCATCCACCACCAGATCGACCTGCTGTCCGACAAGCGCAACACCATCATTCAGGTGAATCGAGTGGCCAAGACCGCCATCGACGTGTTCCGCGACATTCTGGAAAAGGACAAGTTGGAACGAAATGATCTGGAACTGCTGATTGACAAAATTCTCGTCTATGAAGATCACTTGGAGATCAAGCTCCAATCCGACATCGACACGCTGCTGCGCTGCGGAACCCTCCCCGCAGAAACGGAGAATGCCGCAAATTTTAATTCCGGCACGGAAAATATCGAAAACACGCTGATCCAGTCCTCCAAAAACCACGAGGACAAGGTTTTCCGTGTCAATGTTATCGGCAACGGCGACCCGCTGGAGATCTACACCGACACCGACGGGCAGGTCATTTTTAAAAAGTATTCCCCGATGGGCGAGCTGTCCGAGTTCGCCGTGCAGATCTGCGATGCGCTGCACAAGACTACCGGCGCGATCGCCGCCGTGTGCGACCGCGACACCGTCATCGCCGTGGCCGGCGGCGGCAAGCGGGAGCTGCTCGAGCGGCGCGTCAGCCGCGAGCTCGAGGAGCTCATGACCGCGCGCGGCCAATATGCGGCCGATACCTGCACGCTGCCGGTCACCGAGACCGACGAGCGCTACGCCGTGGCCGTGGCCGCGCCCATCCTCTCCGAGGGCGATGTGCTCGGCTGCGTGCTGTTTGCCGCCGCGCGCGGCGGCGCTCCCGCCGGAGAAACCGAGCGCAAGCTCGCGCAGGCGGTCGCCGGCTTTCTCGGCAAGCAGATGGAGAGCTGAAAGCCACCGAAAGCAGAAAAAGACCTCCGGGCGTACCCGGAGGTCTTTCGCTATGCGTGCAGCCATTGCGCGCCCTGTACGCCGCAGGTGCGCCCTGATCCTGAGACGGGATGAACGTGCCGATCGCGGAGAACAATGGTAGATAACGCGGTAAATAGAGATCAGATAAAAGAGAAAAGAATTGATAAAAAAGAGATGGGTCAGATCGCAAATGGACAAAAACAGTGCGTACGCAGCCATCCCAACTGCACTATGGTAGTTGCAGTTTAGCCCAGCGGGGATGAAAAGTCAAGAAAAATCGCCTGAAATCTGCAAAATCAGGGATTGACAGGAAATTCACGCGCATGGCAAAACTCTGGCAAAGGAAAACCGTTGAACTTCGCGGCGTTCTGATGTAAAATAAAAAGGTACGCAATCAAACGATACCGCAGCAAGAGGGAGGTACGGCGCATGACCGTATTGGTGACCGGCGGCATGGGCTACATCGGCAGCCACACGTGCGTGGAGCTGCTCGAGCAGGGCATGGATGTCGTCGTGGTGGACAATCTCGTCAACAGCAGCGCGGAGGCGGGCAGACGGGTCGAGCAGATCACGGGCAAGCCCCTGAAGTTCTATCAGATGGACGTGCGCGACCGCGCCGGACTCGACCGCATTTTTACCGAGCAGAAGATCGACTGCGTCATCCATTTTGCCGGCCTCAAGGCCGTGGGCGAGTCGGTGCATATGCCGCTGGAATATTACGACAACAACCTTGGCTCGACCGTCACGCTCTGCGAGGCAATGCGCGACCACGGGGTCAAGCAGATCATCTTCTCGTCGTCGGCGACGGTGTACTCCGGCGACAACGATATGCCGCTCTACGAGACGTCCCGCACCGGCAGCTGCACGAATCCCTACGGCTGGACGAAGTACGTCTGTGAGCAGATCCTGCGCGACTGTGTGGTGGCCGACCCGAGCTGGTCGGTCGTGCTGCTGCGCTACTTCAACCCCATCGGTGCGCACCCGAGCGGCCTCATCGGCGAGGATCCGCGCGGCGTGCCGAACAACCTCATGCCCTACATCTCGCAGACGGCCATCGGCCGGCTGGAATGCCTGAATGTGTTCGGCGACGACTATGACACGCCCGACGGCACCGGCGTGCGCGACTATATCCACGTCATGGATCTTGCGCGCGGCCACGTCTCGGCCATCGCCTACATGGCGGCGCACACGGGCGAGAGCATTTTTAACCTCGGCACCGGCCGGGGCTACAGCGTGCTCGAAATGGTGCACGCTTTTGAAGCGGCCAACCACGTGCACGTGCCCTACCGCATCGCGCCGCGCCGCGCGGGCGACCTGCCGACGGTGTACGCCTGCCCGGACAAGAGCGCGCGCATCCTCGGCTGGCGCGCGGACTACTCGCTCGAGGATATGTGCCGCGACAGCTGGCGCTGGCAGACCCAGAACCCAAACGGCTACGAAACTGCCTGACGGCAACGCTTTGCGGCTCGCTCCGGCGATCCGCAAAAGCCTTGCGCCGCCTGTGGGCGGCGCATTTTTGCGGCCTGAAGCCGGGCCGGTCGTGTGTGTTTTGCACAAGCAAAATAAAAATATGTGTTGACATAAGACACAAGATATTGTACGATATACCCGCTCTCAATACAAAATAAAGCGGTTTTCCGCACAAGATATTGTGTTTTCGATTACGAGGGGGAGAAATAGAAAATGAAGATCATCAAGAGAAACGGTGCAGAGGCGACCTTTGACATCTCGAAGATCATCATGGCCGTCACGAAGGCCAATGCCGCTGTCGAGGAGGGCGCGCGCATGACGCCGCGCCAGATCCAGCGCATCGCCGAGAGCGTGGAGCTCGCCTGTCAGGAGCTCGGCCGCAGCGCCGCCGTGGAAGAAATTCAGGACATGGTCGAAAAGCAGATCATGGCGCACGGCGCGTTCGAGGTCGCCAAGGCCTACATCACCTACCGCTACACCCGCAGTCTGGTGCGCCGCGCCAACACGACCGACGACCGCATCCTGAGCCTGATCGAGTGCAACAACGAGGAGGCCAAGCAGGAAAACTCCAACAAGAACCCGATCGTCAACAGCACGCAGCGTGACTACATGGCGGGCGAGGTCAGCCGCGACATCACCAACCGCATCCTGCTGCCCAAGGACATCGTCGAGGCGCACGAGGAGGGTATCATCCACTTCCACGACGCCGACTATTACGCGCAGCATATGCACAACTGCGACCTTGTGAATCTGGAGGATATGCTCGAAAACGGCACCGTCATCACCGGCACGCTCATCGAGCGGCCGCACAGCTTCTCGACTGCGTGCAACATCGCGACCCAGATCATCGCACAGGTCGCCTCCAACCAGTACGGCGGGCAGTCGATCTCGCTGACGCATCTGGCGCCGTTCGTGCAGGTCAGCCGCGAGCGCATCCGCCGCGAGGTCGCGGCCGAGATGCAGGCCATCGACGCGCATCCGGGCGAGGAAAAGCTGGCCGAGCTGGTCGAAAACCGCGTCCGCGAGGAGATCCGCCGCGGCGTGCAGACGATCCAGTATCAGGTCGTCACGCTGCTGACCACGAACGGTCAGGCACCGTTCGTGACAGTGTTCATGTACCTCGGCGAGGCGAAAAACGAGCAGGAGCGCCATGACCTCGCCATGATCATCGAGGAGACGCTGCGCCAGCGCTATCAGGGCGTGAAAAACGAAAAGGGCGTCTGGGTCACGCCGGCGTTCCCGAAGCTCATCTACGTGCTCGAGGAGGACAATATCCACGAGGATTCCCCCTACTGGTATCTCACGGAGCTGGCCGCCCGCTGCACCGCCAAGCGCATGGTGCCGGACTACATCTCCGAGAAGAAGATGCTCGAGCTCAAGGTGGACAAAAACGGCGAGGGCCACTGCTACACCTGCATGGGCTGCCGCAGCTTCCCGCGCCCATCCTGTGGCAGTACGGCGCGCTGGACCGCCTGAAAAAGGGCGAGCCGATCGACAAGCTCCTCTACGGCGGCTACTCGACCATCTCCCTCGGCTACGCGGGACTGTATGAGTGCGTCAAGTACATGACCGGCAAGTCCCACACCGACCCCTCGGCGACGCCGTTCGCACTCGAGGTGATGCAGCACATGAACGACGCCTGCAAGCAGTGGAAGCAGATGCACAACATCGACTTCAGCCTCTACGGCACGCCGCTGGAGTCCACGACCTACAAGTTCGCCAAGTGCCTGCAGCAGCGCTTCGGCATCATCCCCGGCGTCACGGACAAGGGCTACATCACCAACAGCTACCACATCCACGTGACGGAGAACATCGACGCGTTCAGCAAGCTTGCCTTCGAGTCGAAGTTCCAGGCACTCTCCCCCGGCGGCGCGATCAGCTACGTCGAGGTGCCGAATATGCAGAACAACATCCCGGCGGTGCTCGAGGTGATGAAGTTCATCTACGACAACATCATGTACGCCGAGCTCAACACCAAGAGCGACTACTGTCAGGTCTGCGGCTACGACGGCGAGATCGAGATCGTCGAGCATGACGGCAAGCTCATCTGGCGCTGCCCGAACTGCGGCAACACGGATCAGGACAAGATGAACGTCGCCCGCCGCACCTGCGGCTACATCGGCACGCAGTTCTGGAATCAGGGCCGCACGCAGGAGATCAAGGAGCGCGTGCTGCACCTGTAAGGCGGCGCGCGGAGAAAAAAATACCCGGCGGGCGTGTCTGAAGCGGCGCGCCCGCTGTTTGTGAGGAATTGCTATGAATTACGGTCAGATCAAGACCTGCGACATCGCCAACGGCGTCGGCGTGCGCGTGACGCTGTTCGTCTCCGGCTGCACGAATCACTGCTACAACTGCTTCCAGCCGCAGACATGGGACTTTGATTACGGCCAGCCGTTTGACGCGGCGGCCGAGCAGATCATCTTCAACGAGCTGGAAAAGCCCTTCATCCGCGGGCTGACGCTGCTCGGCGGCGACCCGTTCGAGCCGGAGAATCAGCGCGCGCTTGTGCCGTTTCTGCACCGGGTGCGCGAGCGCTATCCGGATAAGGATATCTGGGCGTTTTCGGGCTTCGTGCTCGACAAGGAGCTCACCGTCGACGGCGCGCACCCGCACTGCGAGGTGACCGACGAGATGCTCTCGCTCATCGACATCCTCGTCGACGGGCGCTATGTGGACGCGCAGCGCAACCTCAGCCTGCGCTTTCGCGGCTCGGAAAACCAGCGCATCATCGACATGAACCGCACCCGCGCGGCGGGGCACATCGTACTCTGGGAGGGCATGAACGGATGGAAGTGAAGATTCGGAAGCTGCGCCCCGGCGCCGTCACCCCGCGGCGCGGCAGCGCGGACGCGGCGGGCTACGATCTCTATGCCTGCCCGGCGGACGGGCAGAGCGTCACCATCGCGCCGCACGCGACGGCCATGATCGGCACGGGGCTCGCCCTCGCCATTCCGGCGGGGTATTTCGGCGGCGTGTTCGCGCGCAGCGGCCTTGCGTCCAGGCAGGGGCTGCGCCCGGCAAACTGCGTCGGCGTGATCGACGCCGACTACCGCGGCGAGTGCACCGTCGCGCTGCACAATGACACGGACGAAGTGCGCACCGTCGCCCCCGGCGACCGCATCGCCCAGCTCGTGATCCTGCCGTTTCTCGCAGCGGAATTTTCGGACGCCGACACGCTCGACGAAACTGACCGCGGCGCGGGCGGATTCGGCAGCACCGGCCGGTAAAGCAACAAAAAACGCAGCCCCCTTCGAGCGTCTCGAAGGGGGCTGCGTTTTGCTTTATTCAGCGGCAGTCTGCGAATACGGGCGAGAATTCGTCGAGCTTCTCGCACGTGTAGCGCCGGGTGTTGTCCTCGCACATGGGCAGCATCTGCTGCGTGAATGCGGCGCAGCGCGTCCATTCATCGGTGACGGCCTGACTGTGCGCGGTGTTCAGGTCGTAGTGCTGCGCGAGATAGTCGGCGAGGTAGGGCGTGAATTTCTCCGCACCGAAAATGTTCAGATGCTCGGCGTTGGCGAAATCATTGAGCGGGTCGAGGCCGATGGCGTCCATCTGCGTGTCGAAGTTCGCAAAATCATACCCGTACTCGTGCACGACCGCCTCCAGCTCGGCAAACACGGCGTCATAGTTTTCAATGACGGTGCGGTGCGGGAAGCGGGCAAAGAGCACGTTTTTGATTCCCCGTGCTCTGGCCGTCTCGCAGAAGGTGCGCAGGCTCTGCTCGTTGAACGCGTCGAGCGATTGCTGACGCACGGGGATCTCGTCCGTCTCCGTGAGGAACATGGAGATGGACAGAAACGGCTTGGTGTACGAATAACCCGCGTCGCGGGCCTGCTGCTGCAGGGAGAGCGAATTGCGGATGAGGTCCCGCTTTCTCCAGTTGTCGTGGTATTTGAGCAGCGGTACATAGTACGACAGGCGCTTGCCCTGCACGCACTCGTGAATGGCCTGCACCTTGTTGTGTGAGAGCGGCAGCGTGTCGAGCCACTCGCGCGTTGCGGCCTTGCCGAGCTCCTTGCGCTCGTCCTCCGTGTAGAGAAAGCCGTTGACCTCGACCACGTAGACCGCGGGGCTCTGCCGCTTGGCGGCCTCACGCAGCATGGAGGGGTACATGGTCCCCTGTGCGGCCGACACGGCCAGCGGATAGCTCGTAAAGCCCGCGTGCTGCCATGCCAGCGGTGCGCAGTAGTCCGTGAACGTCTCGCTCGCGCCGAGGATCATGACATCGAGCGAGTTTTTCGGCTCCAGATAGAAGCTGCGGATGTACTGCTGCTCGGTGGCGTTGTTGACGGTCAGCAGCCGCGTGAGCGCGCCGTAGACCAGCGCCACGATGAGCAGAAACGCGATCACGCGCAGGACGGTATTTCTTTTTGCGTGTTGTTTTGGATTCATTGATGTTCTCCACATGCTGTGTTAGCGCCACGCGGCAAATTGCGGCGAAAACTCGTTGAGATTCTGCTCCGTGTTCGCAGCGGCCAGCTCCTTGCACAGCGGCAGCGTCTGCGTCACGAAGGCGGCGCAGCGGTCCCACATGGCGGTGAGCTCGGCGCTGTACGTGCCCGTCAGGTCATAATGCGCGGTGAGATACTGCCCGAGCCACGCGGTGAAGATCTCCATGCCGGCGGTGTTGAGGTGGTCGGAGTCGATAAAATCCGCGCAGCGGTCAAGACCGATGGTGTCAAACGCGTCGTGCAGGTCGAGCAGGTCGTAGCCGTATTCGCCCACGACGGCGGCCACGTCGTCAAAGACGCCGGGGTCGGTCGTCTGCGTGCGGTGCGGCGTGCGCAGAAAGAGCGTCTGCACGCCGAGACTCTGCGCCTGCGCGCAGAACGCGCGCAGATACTGTTCGTTCGCCGCGCTGAGCGTCAGCGGCCGGACATCGGGCTCAAAATCCGCGGACAGGGACTTGCACACCGTCTCCACGCCCTTGGTCAGCGAGCAGCCGGTCTCATCCATGATGTGCAGACGCCGCTGCACCGGCACCCATTTCCCCACCTGATACCAGTTGGCGTGGTACTTGGCGATGTTGAAGTAAAACGAGGTCTGCAGCTCTCGCGGCACACAGGTGCGGATGGTCTCGAGCCGGTTGCGCGACCAGGGGATGTTGTCGATCCACTTGCGGAGGTTGGCCTCCAGCGTTTCCGGGTTCTCGTCGTTGATGAAGCCGTCGATGTCCACGACGATCAGCTTCGGGTGCTGGCGATCCACGGCCTCCGTGAGCAGGGAGCCGTAGAGCCGTGCCGGGATGTTCGAGACCGTCAGCGGATAGCTCGTGTAGCCGTACTGCTGCCACGCGAGCGGGGCACTGTAGCCGGTATAGAGCTGGCTCGCGCCGATGAGCACCACGTCGAGGCTGTCCTCCGGCTCGAGGAAGAAGCCGTGCACGTGGCGCTTGTCCCAGTCGTTATTCGCGACGAGCATCGGGGAGATGAGCCCGATGCCCAGCACGACGATGAGCACGAAAACGATCGCGCGCACCGCTGTGCGGGATTTGGAGATCGGTCGTTTTGTCATAGCTTAAAACTGCATATACACGAATTCGGATGCCTGCACGCCGGGGCCGTAAACGCCCATGAGCACGACGGCGAAGATGCCGGCAAGCAGCACGGCCCAGCGCAGGGCGAGACACTTCTCGTCGAGGATCTCGCGGATGGTGCGCTGCGAGCGCTCCTGAATGACGGAGGCGGTGAAGATCACGACCGTGCCGAACAGCAGCACAGCCCAGTCATACCGCGTCAGCGGCAGCGCCTCGAGCACGGCGCCCGGCCGCAGCTGCGACAGATGCAGGTCGGTCACGGATTTTGACATCATGCCCATCGCGGCGCGGAATCCGTCGGCGATGTCAAAGTAATAGCCGATGAGCACGACCACGAACGTGCGCAGCATGGAAAACACCTGATACCACGCGCTCTTGCGCTCAATGTGCAGCGCGGCGACGACCTTGTCCGACACCGGCTGCAGCAGCGTGGACACGAGGATGACCATGCCGTTCCAGAAGCCGAAGGCGACGTATTTCCAGCTCGCCCCGTGCCAGATGCCGATGATGAGAAACGTGATCAGCGAGGCCACGGCCGTCGGCAGGACCTTGCCGATGTGGCTGCCGAGGTGCTGCCTGGCGTGGCGTCCCCAGTTGAGAAACGCCTTCGAGATCGACAGCGGATAGAACAGGTAGTTGCGCAGCCAGTCGCCGAGCGAGATGTGCCAGCGGTGCCAGTACTCGGTGAGTGTGCGCGAGAAGTACGGCCGGCGGAAGTTTTCGCCCATGGTGATGCCGAACATCTGCGCCACGCCGCGCGAGATGTCGATGCCGCCGGAGAAGTCGGCATAGAGCTGCAGCGCGTACACGAGCGCCGCCAGCAGCACGTACGTGCCGGCGTAGTCGGTGTACGCCCCGGCGACGGTGTGGATCATGCCCACGGCGCGGTCGGCGATGACGAGCTTTTTAAAAAAGCCCCAGAGGATCAGCTGCGCGCCGAAGCGGATGTTGTCAAAGTTATACTTGTGCTCGTCGTAGAGCTGGTGCGCCAGCTGGTCGTACACGCCGATCGGGCCCTGAATGATCTGCGGGAAGAAGGACACGAACAGCGCGAGCTTGCCGACGTTGCGCTCGGCGGGCACTTTTTCGCGGTAGACGTCGAGCACGTAGCCCATGGACTGGAACGTGTAAAACGAGATGCCCAGCGGCAGCAGCAGCCCGATGTGGCCGAGCGAGACCGTCAGCCCCACGGACGCAAAGAGCGTCTCCATGGACTCGGCAAAGAAGTTATAGTATTTGAGCACGGCGAGAATGCCGAAGTTCAGCAGCAGGATGGCGATCATGAGCGCCTTGCGGCGGGACTTGCAGCGCTTTTTGTACGCCTTGCGCTCCTCGCGCTCCCAGTCCTGCTTGTGCGCGGCGACGGTCTGCTCCATGCGCGCGGTCATGGCGTCCATGCCGCGTGCACCGAAGTAGGTCGTGAGCGTCGTCACGACGATAAAGCCCATGTACCGCAGGCACACGAACGCGTAAAACGCGTAGCTGCCGATCAGCAGCACCACCCACTGGAACCGCTTCGGCACGAGGTAGTACAGCACCAGCAGCGCGAGCACCAGCAGGTAAAACGGCAGCGATGTCAGCGTCATGCTTCGTCCTCCGGCGTCCGGCAGGTGTTGAGCACGTCGGTCGCAAACCGGTCGCGCACGAGCGTGAAGTCCCCGTCGCGGTACAGCGCCACGCGCGGCATGTCACGCGAGAGGAACACGGCCACGCCCTCCGTCACGGAGTAGGCGCCGCAGCGTCCGAAGGCGATCACGTCGCCCACGCGCAGGGGCGGCAGCTGCGCCTCGCGCACCAGCACGTCCGCGGTCGTGCACAGGCTGCCGCAGAGCATCCACGGCTCGGCGGCGTCCGCGCTCTCGCGCAGAAGCGTCAGCGGCGGGGACTGCATGCCCATGAGCTGACCGTCATACTTCACCTGATGCATACCGCCGTCGCACACGGCATAGTTCACGCCGAGGTTGCACTTGGCGTCGGCCACGCCGGTGAGGAACGTGCCGCACGGTGCTGCGAAAAAGCGCCCCATCTCGATCGTGAGCGGGTACTTCTCGCCGAAAGCGCGGATGTGCTCCGCCGCCGCGTCGAGCAGCGCGCCGTCGCGCGCCTCGGCATCGTCGCGCAGGCACTCGGCGTTCAGCCCCGGACCGTATTCCACGTGCTGCGCCGTGAAGCCGTACTTGTCGTGCAGCATCGTGAGGTATTCGTCCAGATGCGCAAGCTCCTTTGCGATCACGGCGTCCTTGCGCTTTTGCGTGCCGGAAAAATAGTGGATGCCCGCGATCGTCACGTTCGGGAACTCCGCGCGGCGCGCAACGAGATCCTCCAGCGCGGCGGGATCCATGCCGAACTGGCTGCCGGCGGTCAGACGCGGCAGCACGCGCACGTGCTTTCCCTGCGCGGCCGCGGCGGCGCAGATGAGATCAAAGTGCAGCGTGCTCTCGGCCGTGAGCAGGTCTGCCCCCAGCGCGACGGCGCGCGCGACATCGTCCGCGCCCTTGTTCACGCCGGAGTAGAGGATGCGCTCGGGCGCGATGCCGAGCTTTTCGCAGATCGTCAGCTCGCCCGGGGAGCAGACCTCCACCCAGCGGAACACGTCCGGCAGGCCGCGCAGCACGAAGGGGTTTGCCTTCATGGAGTAGCAAAGCTGCACGTGAGAGCCGAACGCGGCGCGCACTTTTTCAGCGCGCGCCGTGAAAGCATCCAGATCAAACAGATACAGCGGCGTGCCGTATTCGGCGGCCGCCGTTTTCAGAGCAGTCCTGTCCATCAGTCCTCGTCCTGCAGGCGCTGCACCATGGCCAGCAGACTCTTGGCGGAGTTGAAGTTCTCCGGCACGAGATCCTTTGCGCCGATCTCGATGTCGAACGCGTCGTTGAGCGCCGCGACGAGCGACACGATGTCGAACGATTCGAGAATGTGGTCGTCGATGAGCGCGGTCTCGGTCTCAAAATCCACGTCCGGGCGCAGATCGGTCAGAATGTCCATCAGTTCCTGTTCCATAATAAAATACCTCCTGAAATGTGAGTAATGTAAGCGATTATCGGTGGGCGCCGGCGATGCGCTCGGCCAGCGCGCGCATATCCGTCTTGCCGTTGTCGAGCCGGGGCATGGCGTCGAGCTGCTCGATCTTGCGCGGCACCATAAAGCCCGGCAGGTCGGCGCGCAGCGCCACGGCGATGTCGCGCTTGGTCACGTCCGCGCCGGTGTAAAACAGCCAGATCTGCTCGTGCTCCTGATCGTAGAGCGCGCAGGCCTCCTCCACGCCGGACACCTTCGCCGCGGCGAGGTCGATCTCGCCGAGCTCCACGCGGTGACCGAGGTGCTTGACCTGCCGGTCCTTGCGGCCGTGGAACATGAGGTTGCCGTCGGGCGCGAAGTGCCCGAGGTCGCCGGTCTTGTAGATGCGCTCGTCATACGCGTGGTTGAGCGGGTTTTGCAGGAAGCTCTCGGCGGTCTTTTCGCGGCTGTTGTAGTAGCCGAGCGCGAGGATGGGCCCCTTGACGCAGATCTCGCCGATCTCGCCGTCGGGCACGGCCTCGTTTTGCTCCGAGAGCAGAAACACCTCGTAGTGCGGGTACGGCTTGCCGATCGGCAGCACGTCGGTGTCCTCCACCAGACCGGGCACGACGTAATACGTGCACGAGGCGGTCGCCTCCGTCGGGCCGTACTGGTTGACGAAGCGTGCCTGCGGCAGCGCGAGCTGCCACTGGCGCAGGCAGCTGCACGGCATCACCGAGCCGGAGAAGCACACCTTGCGCAGGTGCTGCGGCACGCTGCACTCGAACGCGCCCAGCGCGGCCGGCACCGTCAGCGCCGAGACGCTCCAGCCCACGGCCGTGACGCCCTTGTCGTTCATGTATTCGAACAGACGCTCCGGCGACATGAAAAGTTCCTTCGGGATGATGGCCGTCGTCGCGCCGAAGCGCAGCGGCAGATAAATGTCGCGCACAGCGGCGATGTAGTCCAGCGGCGACTGGTTGCCGAGCACATCCTCGCGCACGATGCCCATCACGCCGGCGTAGTCCTCGATGTAGCACATGAGCGAGTGCTGCGCCGTGATGACGCCCTTGGGCGCACCGGTCGAGCCGGAGGTGAAGATGATGTACAGCGGGTCGAGCTCACGCGCGCGCGCGCGGCAGTCTGCGAGCAGCGCCGCGTCCTCGCAGCCCTCAAGCAGATCCTCCGCGATGAGGATCTCGCCGCTGAATTCCAGCGTCCTGGCCTTGTCGTAAAACGCGCGCTGCACGATCATCAGATCGGTGTCAAGCGTATTTAAAATAGAGTTGAGCCGGTGCACGGGCATCGTCCCGTCCATCGGTGCGTAGCAGCAGCCGGCGTACACCGCGCCGAGAAACACGGCCGGGGTGTGTGCGTTGCGCCCGCTCATCACGGCGATGGGCGCCTTGCGTCCGGCGCGCAGCCTTGCCGCCGCCGTGCCGATGATGCGCGCCTCGCGCCGCACGTCGGCAAAGGTCACCGCGCCGTCCTCGTCAAGAAAGGCGGGCTTGTCCGGACAGGCTGCGGCGGTGACTTCCAGCCAGTCGAGCACGTTTGTATCCATGCGTGCAGCTCCTTCCTGTTATCTATCCATAATCGGCAACTATCCTATCATGTTTCCCCACTAAAAACAAGCAAAACCGGGACAGTTTTAAGAAAAAGGTAAGATTCCCGCGCGCCCGCGCTCCGCACTTGACGCGCCCGCGGCCGAAACGTACAATGGGCGTGGGATAACTGTACAGAATGATGGACAGCAAAAGGCAGAACTGTTTGTTTCTTACAAAATTTCAACTGGAAATTTGTGTACATTACCCCCCTTCAGTGCTTAGAAAATCGTGGTATCCTTTTGGTTAGTAAGCGTGACGGCTGAAGTGGGGCGGGAAACTCCGAAGCGTTCCCGCCCTGCCCCGCCGTGCGCGTTTCCGGTTCGGACAGGCTGCGCTTCGGAGGTCTGCCCTCCGGCCGGGATCAACAGGAGGGATGCCCGCGAAGGGAAAGGAAGAACGAAGATGTCAAAACAGGTTCAGAAAGTGTGCAATGCCATCTCCACCGCTGCGGTGGTGCTGGTGGTCATTCTGGCGCTGCTTCTGGTGGGCGTGCGGTTGGTCGGCCTGCGGCCGATGTGCGTCCTGTCCGGCAGCATGGAGCCGACGTATCACACCGGCTCGCTGATCTATGTCAAGCCCTGTGCGCCCGAGGACGTGCAGGTCGGTGACGCGATCACGTTCGTACTCAATGAGGACTTGGATGTCGTCACACACCGCGTGATCTCCATCGATGCGGAAAACGAGCATTTCTACACGCAGGGAGACGCGAACGACGCGCCCGACGGCGCACCGGTCTATTTCAAGAACCTCATCGGCCGCCCGGTGTTCACCATCCCGTATCTTGGCTATGTTTCGCACTGGGTCTCGAACCCGCCGGGGATGTATCTGGCCATTGCGATCGCGATCGTGCTCATCGTTCTGGCGTTCCTGCCGGACATGCTGCGCAAGGCGGCTGAGGCGGACGCGCGCGATGCGGCGCGCCGAGCGGAGGCAGCGAATACGGCAAAATGCACGGAAAAGGATGACAAAAATCGTAAGATTTAAATAATTTTTCCGAGGATGTGAAATATTTTCCCATCCCGATGCATTAACCTTATGAACGCTGACAGCGCACGTTGGACGCTGTTGAGACATGGTGAGTTCGGAAACCAAAATTTGTGTAAGGGAGGAAACACGAAGAAAATGAAGAAGAAAACTTTGACGATCGCCATCGCGCTCGTGCTCGTTGTGGCGCTGGCGGTCGGCGCGACGTGGGCTTTGCTGACGCATACGACGGACACGGTTACCAACACGTTTGTGGTGGGCAAGCTTATTGACGGCAACACCACGTTCAGCCTCAAGGAGCACGCCATCGATACGCAGGACGTGACTGGCCGGTATGTCCTGAAAACCGGTAATGCCGATAGTGACTACACCACTGGAAATACGTATGGTGCAGTTGTTCCGGGCGTGAACATCCCGAAAGATCCGACCGTGAAGGTCGAAAAGCTTGCCGGTGATGCTTACTTGTATGTTGTCGTTGACAACCAGCTTGGCACAGGCCTTTCCTATACGGTCGACGGCAAGTGGACGGAGCTTGCCAATAGTGGCACCAAGGCGCTGTATGTCTATAACGGCGGCGAAAAGCTGACAGCGAATAGCATCGTTTCACAGGGCGTTCTGGCCAACAACGAGATTGTTGTTGGTGAGACGGTTGCCGATGGCAGCACGACGCTTTCCTTCAACGCCTATCTTGTGCAGGCTGTTGGCACGGGCGACGCAGCTGCTGCGTGGAACGCTGCAGCCCCTGTTGCCGGCTTCACGGCTGTGATGCCCTGACTCCCTCGCAACTTTCCCTGAGCAGATCCCTTGAATATCTTGTACAGAGCACTGTACATAAGAAAGAAAAGGAGAACGCTACTTATGAAAAAGAAATCCATTCTGATGGCTGCGATCGCAGTCATGCTCGTCGCGGTGCTGGTCGTCGGCGGCACGCTGGCGTACTTCAGACCGTGAAAAAAGACCCCATTGTTCATAACACCGGCAAAAATGCGGCTTATATCCGTGCGACTGTTAACGTCAGCGACTGGATGAATCTTGTTGCCGCTTACTATCCGGACTTTAAGGAGACTTTCCCGAACGACGGTTATAAGGCCGCTCTGAACCTGCTCGTTGGCGAGCTGGGCGCGGGCTGGAGCGTTGTTGACGTTGTGGCTGGTGATACCTTTACGATTGGCCAGTTCGATGCAAAGTTTATCCTGAAGTATGATGGCACGCTGGCCGCTGGTGCGGACACTACGGCGATGTTCCAGAACGTCATTGTCCCGGCGGGCCTTGACAATGCGAATGCTTCTTCGTTCAGCTCTGTTAAGGTGGTCGCTCAGGCCGTTCAGGCGGACGGCTTCACTACTTGGGAGAATGCCTTTGCAGCCTTTGATGCTCAGAAGTAATTAAAGGAGAACGCTACTTATGAAGAAGAAATCCATTCTGATGGCTGCGATCGCAGTCATGCTCGTCGCGGTGCTGGTCGTCGGCGGCACGCTGGCGTACTTCAGGGTTTGGGTCGAGCTTAAGATTCCTGCCTATCTTGTGAGCAACGAGTATCCGACCAACGAGAGCAAGAACGCTCTGCACTGGAACAGCTACGGCTGCTTCAACGTCGAGTACAACGCCGGTAACTACTGGAAGCTCGCCACCAGCGACGGCATTGTCGACGCAGACCACAATGTCACTGACCCGAAGATGGTTGCTGTCGGTGATGGCCTCTGGAACGACTACAAGTATGTCGGCAGAGTGACCGAAAACGGCACGGAGTACGTTGTAATCCGCACCACCATGGCCAAGACGCTTCCCGCTGGCAAGACCTCTCTGCCCTGCCTCGCTCAGGTCTACATGGATTGGCGCGTGACCACGAATGAAGATGGCACTCAGTACATCCTGCCCGCTGGCGATCCGATCTCTGCGGATGCTTCTTGGGAAGTCATCGTGACCGCTTACGCGATCCAGGCGGATGGCTTTAACACGGTGGATGAGGCTGTTGCTGCTTATAACAACAACGGCAAGTAATTCCCCAACATTTTGACCCCAAAGGGGCGGCGAAATCGCCGCCCCCATCGGGGACTCTGGCTCGGCTTCAATCCGGGCGCGGGCGGCGGGACTGCCGCTGTCCGCGCGCAGACTGAAAGAGAGAATCCCGCAAAAACAGTCCCGGCGCGCCCATCCGGGCGCGGAAGAGAATCCCTGCGCACAGCGCAGAATAACCCCCGGCAAGGAGAAAGGTGGTTTGTGCATGAAGAAGAAGTGGACCATCGCGACGGTGCTCCTCCTGGCAGTGGCACTGCTGGCGGTCGGTACGTGGGCGTACTTTTCGGCCGTCGGCACAGCGGACAACGTCATCACGATGGGCTCGGTCAAGCTCGCGCTGCACGACGAGGACGGTAACGGCAATCCGTTCACGACCGTGCGCGTCGTGCCCGGCAGCGTCGTGAACAAAGTGGTGTATGTGGAGAATGTCGGCACGGGTGCGTTTTACACCCGCGTGAAGATCACGCCCGAGATCCTCAACGCCGACAGCGAGCGCATGCCGCTCGACCCGAGCGAGCACCTGCTGGTGCTGGATCTGAACGATACCGACTGGATCGCCGGAGCGGACGGGTACTATTATTATAATGGTGCGGTCGATCCGAAGACGGCCACGACGCAGTTGTTCAGCCGCGTCACGTTCAGCACCAAAATGGGCAACGAATACCAGAATTCCACGGTGCACATCTATGTAACGGCGGAGGCCGTGCAGACGGCGAACCTTGAGCAGTACGCCGCCAATGATGTCAGAGATGTGTGGAAGCACGTCGGAGCGGTCGAGGCGAGCACCTCGAGCACGCAGATCGACCCGATCCCGACGCCCTGAGAAAGGAGGACGAAACCATGAAAAAACGCATTCTCTCGCTCGTCCTCTGTGCAGCCCTGCTCCTGAGCCTGTGCCTGTTCATGGGCGCCGGCGTGACCGACGATACTTATAAGGTCACGGTCAACTATATCTACGAGTCGGACAGCAGCCCGGTCGCGCAGGCGACGGTTCTGCAGGTGGCAAAGGACGAAGCGCTGAATAAGGAAATCACGGTCCCAACGCAGCTGAACTATACGCCAAAGCTTGCGGACGACACGCCGAGTGGGATCACGCTTGATCCGGCTACCGGCATGTTGAAGTTTGAGAACTTTATGCCGACGGAAAATGTTACGGTCAAGGTGCTCTATGTTGCCGGTAATGCAAAGTATACGGTCAATCACTATCTTCAGAACCTTGGCGACGACGAGTATACGCTGGACAAGTCAGTGAAGTTGACAGGCAGCATTGATGCCTATACCGCCGCAGTCGCTGACCTGTACCCCGGCTTTACCGCCGGTGAGGTTCAGCAGAGCACGATCGCAGCGGACGGTACGACAGTCGTCAGCATCTACTATAAGCGCAACTACTACATGGTGCAGTTTTCCGCCAACGGCGGTGTCAATGGCCCGGAGCCGATTTACGCAAAGTACGGCACGACGTACGACCTGCCGGTTGGCCCCACAAAAGAGGGATATCGATTTGCCGGTTGGTATGACAGCGAAAGCAATCAGGTAACGGAAGGCGTTGTGCAGGCCAACGTGACGTATACGGCAGGATGGACGCCCATATCGGACAAAGCCGGAGTGACGGTCGTTTACTGGGGCCAGAACGCGAATGACGATGAGTACTCATACTACGGTGCTTCTGTGTTGGGTGATCAAACAGTTGGCAGCACCATCACTTGGGCAGATATCCAGAACCAGACTGCTTATACTTGCGGGCTTGAGCAACACACGCATACCAGCGACTGTAAGCTGAATTGCGTGCACACTGTTCATGATTTGACTTGCTACGGATTGAGTGCAAACGCACAGCCGATAACACCAAGCGACGAGGCAACAAAATATTTTGCAAAGTTGAGCGGTGGTATTCAGGACGGATACATTTACTACTTCGATGATAGAGGATCCTATGGTCAAGGTGACCAATACTATCTGCGGCTGAATGGTGAGTATTATAAGTATGATGGGACACCGAGCGCCAACAAAGGGGCTCAGGTGGGCAGTCAAGTAGCATGCAGCGAAGGCGCGCTACACTGGACAGATTATTTCTATAAGTACAATTTGACGGTGACTTGCACGCACAAGCATACGGCTGCCTGCTACAGCTGCGGAAAGATCGAGCATACGCACTCGGCAGACTGCAAGAAGTCTCTGGGCGCAAAGATGGACAGCTCCCTCTGGGAATATGAGAAGTCCGATACGGTCACGGTCGATGCAGCTGGCAACACGATTATGAATGTCTACTACACGCGCAAGGTGTTTACGCTGCACTTCCGAAAGGCGAATTCCAATAATGACAACTATGGCGCGATTACAGCGCGCTGGGGCAAGGACATTGCGGCCGAGTACAATGCGGTCGTCAAGAAAGCAGGAAGCAGCTTCTGGAGCGAAAAGAAAAACGCTGAAGGCCCGTGGACCAATTACATCGGTGTCATGCCGCAGAGGAATATCATATATTATCTCCATACTACCAGTGGTAGTACAAGCACCATGACCTATTATGGCGAAGACTTGAACGGCAACAATAAGGAAATTTTCAAAGTAACATTTAACGATCCTGGCTACACAGTTACAAAGGAAGACCATTACGAATTTGAAGGCTTTACCTATGATCACGGTACTGCGAATGGAGCCTATTGCGATGGCGCAAAGTTCTACTATAAGCGCAACACTTATTCGCTCAACTTCTACTCGGCGAGCAGTAGCCGGACGGATAGAACCGCGAATGTGAAATTTCAGGCGCCGCTTGGCAGCTATGACTACACGCCGACGAGCAAACCTGCGAGTGTGGAACCTGATGCCGTGTTTGCCGGGTGGTATCTCAACCCGCAGTGCACCGGTGAGCGGTATGTGCTTGCCCAGCACAATATGCCCGCAAACAATATTGCCCTCTACGCCAAGTGGGTCAACCGCAGCTATACGGTGACGACCTACACGGATGACACGCTGAACGCGCGCTACACATATGACGGATATAACGGTGCGCAGAGCGTTGTGAAGTATGAAAAGGGCGTTGCCCCGACCAACCCAACCAAGTCCGGCTATGTGTTTGTCGGCTGGTTCTACAAGGAAGGTGACGTCGAAAAGCCGTTCTCCTTTGAGATGGATATCACTAAGGATTATGATCTCTACCCGAAGTGGTCGAATGAGATCAACGTGAACTACACCATTAAGTATGTGGTCGAGGGTACGGGCGTCGTGCTGGGCACGGATACCGGCTCTGCCCGGATCGGCAGCAGTGTTACGGTGAAGTCGAAGCACTTCGAAGGTTTCTTCCCAAAGACAACATCCACCAGTGTCCAGATCGATCAGGAGGGACAGGTCATCACGCTGTACTATGTTCCGGCAACGGAGCAGACGTACACCGTGAAATATGTCGAGCTTGTCAACGGAGTGCCGCGTGACATCGCCGATTCTGAGACGAAAACGACTAGAGATCAGCAGGTCGTTGTGGCGGCAAAGGATGTTGAGGGCTTCACACCGGATAAGTACCAGAAGACATTGGAGCTGACAGCGGGCGGCGAAAATATTGTAACCTTCTACTACACGAAGCAAGTCACCATCAACTACGTTGCGCTGGAAGGCGGCAAGGTAGACCCGGGGACCCAGACGCTGATCCGCACGACTGGTGAGGTTCAGGGCTCGACCGCCACGCCGGATGCATCTTACAAGTTCGTCGGCTGGTTCAAGGACGAAACCTGCACGCAGCCGGTGGAAGAAAGCTGGGTTGGCGCCAACAACAAGCTCACGCCGCAGCAAGTGAACGGCGTTTATGAAGACGCTACTTACTACGCAAAGTTTGAGCTTGATGTGTTCGACCTGACGATCACCAAGGCTGGTGAGAACATCGACCCGAACCAGATTTTCGTGTTCCGTGTTGTCAGCGCCGACGGTACGACTGACATGGAAGTGACAGTCAAAGGCACCGGCTCCGTGAAGATCAAGGGTCTGCCGCTCGGCACAACCTACACCGTCACCGAGGATACCGGCTGGACATGGCAGTACACACCGGATAAAGCATCGAAAACGATTGAGCCTAATGGCGACAGCACGGTGACCTTTACCAACACCTACAGCAAGCCCAACTGGCTCACGAGCTTTGCCGAAGTGATCAACAAGTGGATCACGAAGGACGTCACCCAAGATAAAATCTGGCCAACGAAATGAACAGGAGGGATGACACATGAAACGTATCTTTAACGGTTCAGGCGGGAGAAAGACCGCGCTCATCCTCTCCCTGTGCCTGATCTTCGCACTGGCCGTCGGCACGACGTTCGCCCTGCTCAAGGCGAGCACCGCCCCCGTGGAGAACACCTTCACGGCGGCCAAATCCGGAACGGACATCGTCGAGGAATTGGATGGAAACCAGAAAAAGAGCATCGTCGTCAAAAACACCGGCACGGCCGTGTCCTATGTCCGCGTCAAGCTGGTCATGAACTGGGTGGACGATAACGGCAGTGTCTCCGCCACGCCGGTGAACATCACGGTCGACTACGACAACACCAATTGGTTTGAGCAGGACGGCATCTACTACTATAAGATGCCGGTCGCACCGGACGGCAAAACGGAAAACCTGCTGAAGGCGGACTCGCCCATCACCGAGCCGGCCGACAAGCCCGCGGGCTGTCACCTCGAGGTGACGGTGCTGGCCGAGAGCATTCAGGCCGCACCGAGCAAGGCTGTGGAAGGCGCGTGGACGGCGGTCAAGGTCGACGGTGACGGCAATCTGACTCCGGCAGTCCTGGTACCGGACGTGACACCATAAGGAGGGCAGCGGTATGAAACACAAAAAGTTTACCATGATCGTCGCCCTCGTGCTGGTGGTCGCGCTGGCCGCGGGGCTGGGCATCTGGGCGACGGGCGAGGAAAAGCTCCCCACCGTCACCTACTATGACGGCAACGACGGCAACAACGCGCGCTTTGCCTTTACCAACACCGGCAAGGGCTCGGCGACGGACCTGTTTGCCAACTTCTCCAACTGCATGCCCGGCGACAGCCTCACGCAGACCATCTGCGTCAAGGCCGACAGCGCCAACGGCGCGCAGGGCGCGAAGGTCTACCTCCGCGCCGAGATCGACGGCGACACCTCCGCCAAGGAGGGCGCTGCCATCAAGTACGACGATGTGCTCAGCCACATCAACATGACCGTGTCGCAGGACGGCAAGGTGCTCGCGACCAACAAGAACGCGAGCCTCTTCGACCAGCTCGACGCGGCCGACGGACTCAAGAGCGACGTCCTCGTTGCCGAGGTCTTCCCGAAGGCAGACCCGATCAAGCTGGACGTGACCGTTGAGATCGACCCCGCGATGGGCAACGCCTTCCAGGAAGCGGCCGCGCACATCAAGTTCGTCTTCTCTGCCGAGGACAACGAGCTGCCGCCTCCGCCGCTGGAGCGCGATAACCACGACTCGTACATCGCCGGTTATCCGGACGGTACGGTCGCACCGGGCAGACCGATCACGCGCGCCGAGGTCGCCGCGATCTTCTACCGCATCCTGAGAGATGACGGCCGTGAGGAGATCTGGACCACCAAGTGCTCGTACTCGGATGTCCCGGCTCAGAGCTGGTACACCAGTCAGGTCGCCACGCTCACCAACGGCGGCATCCTCGCCGGCTACAAGGACGGCACATTCCGCCCGCAGCAGTACATCACCCGCGCAGAGTTCGCGACGATCGCGGCGCTGTTCTTCCATGCGCCGGAGGTCGAGGACGATGCCTTCACCGATATCTCCGACAGCTGGGCGCGCGACTACATCAACCGCGCGGCGAAGCTCGGCCTGATCAGCGGCTATAAGGACGGCACGTTCCGCCCGCAGAACCAGATCACCCGTGCCGAGGTCATGGAGATCATCAACAACGTCCTCTTCCGCACTCCGGATAAGGATCATCTGCTGCCGGACATGATCGTTTGGCCGGACAACAGCAACAAGACGGCGTGGTACTACGCAGCCGTGCAGGAGGCCACCAACGGCCACGAGTACGAGCGCGTGGACAACACCTCGCCCGAGACGTGGACGGAGCTTAGACCGCCGCGCGACTGGGATGCGCTGGAGGCAGAGCTGTCGCAGAAGTATCCCGACCGGTAAGCGCGCTGCGCTGACGGTTGGAAAAACACCATAGCGGACACCCCCTGTGCTGCGGCACAGGGGGTGTTGCGTCTGTCAAAAAGGAATACTTTTTGACAAAAGGGTCTGCGGCCTGACTGCAGCGCACGTGCCGTCCGCCTCCGGCGGACGGCGCGCACGTTTGCAGGCCGAGAAGTATTTTCTTCGCCGCACATGTCGCCGAAGAAAATGATTGGAACTTTCTTTGCGCCTGCGGGCGCAAACTCTATGAGATTCTTTGACAAGCTGCCCCCTGTGCTGCGGCACAGGGGGTGTTTTATGCCGACAAAATACTGCCCTTTTGACATGAGGGCGGCCGGCTGCGCGCAATATTTGCGCGCGGAGGTAGAATTGTTCACAATTTTTGCGGTATAACTTGCATGCACGAAAAAAGTATTATCAGAATTTGCCGCGTCTCGCCTTGCGGCAGCGCAAAAGCTGCAGAACAGAAGGCGAATGAGGTTTTTTGGCGGCAGAGGCAGTACAGAAGGAGCAACCATGTTAAAGTTGGGGAAAAAATCTTCGGTCGACCTGCTTTCCGGCGACGAAGGATGGGTGATTTTCAAGTTTTCCGTACCGATCATTCTCTCGTATTTGCTGCAGCAGATCTATACGATCAGCGATGCTGCGATCTGCGGGCAGACGCTCGGCGTCGATGACATTGCGGGCGTGAACGATGTGTTTCCGATCCTGTTCATCTTCCTGCAGTTCGCGGTCGGCTGCACCGCCGGATTTTCGGTCATCACGTCCATCGCGGCGGGGCGCGGCGATCAGGCCAGAGTCCGCAGATCCTTTGCGGCGCAGCTCGTTCTCGGCGGTGTCCTGTCGCTCGCGCTGACCGGTGCCGCCGTGCTGACGCTCAAGCCCCTGCTCCGGTTCATCGGCCTGTCCGAGGCAAACCCCGGCGTCTGGAGGGCGGCATATCAGTACTCGCTGGTCATTTTCCTCGGGATCTTCGCGCAGCTCTACTACAATTTGATCTGCTCTGTCCTGCGCAGTCTGGGCGATTCGACCACGCCGCTCATCTTCCTGCTGTTTTCCACCGTGCTGAACATCGGGCTCGACCTGCTGTTCATCCTTGCGTTCCGGCTCGGGGTCATCGGTGCGGCGGCTGCCACCGTGCTGGCACAGGCGGTGAGCGCGCTCCTGTGCCTGATCTACGCCTTCGGTAAATATCCGGAGCTCCACCTCTCCGGACAGGATTTTCGCGTGGAGTTCTCCGTGTATGCGCAGCACCTGAGTCAGGGGCTGCCGATGGGACTTCAGTTTTCGGTGCTGGCGATTGGCATCATCGTGATGCAGCGCGCGCTCGTCGGCTTCGACATCGGGCCGGACGGCATCATGGCGGCCGGAAACCCCGCGCAGAACGGCTTCGGCGCCGCCAACAAGCTCAACAACTTCCTGATGTGCCCGATGAATGCGCTCAGCACCGCGATCGTCAGCTTCAACGCGCAGAATCTGGGCGCGGGCAGACAGGACCGGATCCGGCGCGGAACGGTCAAGAGTCTCCTGATCGGGCTCGCCATGTATCTGATCCTCGGCGGCGCCGGCATGCTCCTGACGATCCGGGGGGCATACCAGTACCTGTTTATGAGCGCGGACAAGATCACGGCGGCTACGATCCGCTACGGGAATCTGTATCTGTACGTGGATCTGACCATGTACTTTGCGCTGATGGTCCTGTTTGTCTTCCGCTCCGGCGTGCAGGGCGTGGGGCATGCGGAGTTTACGCTGGTCGCCGGCTGCGCCGAGCTGATCGCGCGCGTTCTGATCTGCGCCTTCCTGCCGAAGCTCGTCAACGGCGGGGCGATCGATTCCTCGGCCTCCGTGGGCGCATACATTGCGCTGTGCTTTGGCGATCCGGGCGCGTGGGTTCTGGCGGTCGTTTCGCTGATCTATCCGGTCACACGGTATCTGTTCGGCGGCGCGCGCAAAAAGCAAAGCGAGCATGCCGCCTGAAAACCGGCGCAGCTGCGCAGACCGGATGCACAGATGCCCGCAAGCGCCAGATCCCGTTGACAGGCGCTCCGCGGCTGCGTATAATACAAACGGTGCGTACTTGCCGGCAGTCAGGCAAAAAGCCTGACTGCCGTTTTGATACCGACAGGAACAGGATCGGAGGGACTCTGTGTGAATATTACGGTCTATCTCGGCGCAAACGAAGGCAATGATCCGGCTTTGCGGGAAGCGGTTCAGGAGCTTGGCACATGGATCGGCACAAGCGGAAATGCGCTGGTCTACGGCGGCTCCAGATCCGGGCTGATGGGCGCGATCGCGGACAGCGTTTTGCGCTCCGGCGGAGAAGTGACCGGCGTCGAGCCGCGGTGTTTTATCGAGAGCGAATTCCAGCACGACGGCCTGACTGAGCTCATCGTGACCGAGGACATGGCGGAGCGCAAGCGCAAGATGATCGAGCTCGGCGATGCCTTTATCGCCTTCCCCGGCGGCACGGGGACGCTCGAGGAGATCGCGGAGGTCATGTCCAAGGTGTCTCTGAAGCATCTGAACGCGCCGTGCATCCTCTACAACCTGAACGGTTACTACCGTGCGCTGCAGGCGCTTTTGGAGCAGATGATCGAAAAGGGACTCTCGTCCGAGGAGCGGCAGGAGGGCATTTACTTTGCCGACAACCTCGAAGAGATCCGGCGCATCCTGAGCCCCGCGTGATTTCCGGCCGGCCGTCTCCCGGATATGCAAAAATCCCCTCCGTATGCGGAAAAGCATACGGAGGGGATTTGTTGTTTGGCTCGATGCCGGCTGCCGCGCGCTGCCTCAGCCGAGATACTGCTTGTCGTAGTTATTCTGGATGCAGGAGATGACCTGCGTGATGACGGTGTTGAACGGGGTGGGCACGCCCAGCCGCGCGCCGTAGCGCGCGATCGCGCCGTTGAGCACGGAGATCTCCGTCTGGCGCTGGTGCAGCACGGCGTCCTGCGCCATGGACGGATAGTAGTTGCCGAGGTTTGCGACGATGTTCGGCTCCTCCTTTTCCATCAGCGGCCAGAGGTCGCCGATGCCGAGCGCCTGCGCAACGGCGCAGCCCTCTTTCCACACGTGCATGACGATGTCGTGCCCGTAGGGGTCGGCAAACGTCTCCTTCACCTTCAGGCGCATGACGGCGCTCACGCCGTTGTAGCCGCTGTTGGCGATGACTTTCTTCCAGATGTACGGACGCACGTCCGCGTCAAAGCTCGCGTTGCAGCCGCCCGCGCGGAAGCATGCCTCGAGCGCCTTGCCGGCGGCGTCGGCCTTCGGGTTATTGCGCACGGCGCCAAAGTGCATCTGGATGCCCTTTTCCGGCTTGCTCACGCACACGCCGGGGCCAGCCAGCTCCGTGCCGATCAGGCCGCTGCCGTAGAGGATGCGGTCGGCGTCCACGAACTGCGCGAGCACCTCGTCATTGCCGAGGCCGTTTTGCAGCGACACGACCGCCGTCTCCGGTCCGATGCAGGGCATGGTGTCGGCCATGACGTCCTCCGTCTGCGTGGCCTTGACCATGAGGATGACCATATCCATCGTGCCGATGTCGTGCGCGGTCGCGCTCGTGTGAAAGCCCGTGAGTACCTCTTCGCCCTCCGGCGTGCGGAAGACCAGCCCGTCGGCTGCGATCTTATCCATGTGCGCCTTGTACTTGTCGACGAGCCAGAGCTCGGCGCCGCCCTTGCGCAGGTAGGCGGCAAAGACGCTGCCAGCAGCGCCGGAGCCGATCATTGCGATTTTCATGCGGTTGCCTCCTTAGCAAACTGCCGGCCGGTTGTTGCCCGGCCGGCAGCGAAAAAACGGGGTGAACTTACTTCAGGTACTGCTTGTCGTAGTTGCCCTGGATGCAGCGCACGACCTGAGACAGGACCTTGCACACCGGGGTGTCGATGCCCAGCTGCTCGCCGTACTCGGCGATCTTGCCGTTGAGCACGTCGATCTCGGTCTGGCGGTGGTTGAAGAGCATATCCTGGCACATGGACGGATAGTAGTCGGCGATGTTGGTGACGATGTCCTGATGATCGTGGGCGATGAACTCGTCCGCGTCCATCGGCACGCCCTTGGCGGTCGCGACCGCGCAGGTCTCGCGGATGACGCTGTGGAACAGCCACTGGCCGAACGGATCCGCCTCGACTTCACCGATCTTCAGGCGCAGGACGGCGCACACGGTGTTGACGGTGGCGTTCACGCAGACCTTTTTCCAGATGAACTTGTAGATGTTGTTGTCGGTGCCCGGCTCGCCGTCGCGCCAGTAGGCGTCGCAGCCGCCGTCACGGTAGCACTTGAGCATCTCGGCGCAGGCCGCGTCGTTGAGCTCCGAGCGGACCGCACCGCCGAAGTTCATCTGCACGCCGCCGGCCGGGGTGGACACGCAGTGCGCGGGCTCGGGCAGAGCCGTGCCCAGCACGCCGGAGCCGATGATGCAGCGCTCTTTCGGGAAGACCTTGAAGAGGTTGTCATCGTTGCCGAGGCCGTTAATGAGGGAGACCGCGACGGTGCTGTCGCCGACGACGGGCAGGGAGTCCTGAATGGCCTGCTCGAGCTGGGTCGCCTTGGTCATGTAGATGATGACATCGACCTTGCCCTCCGCTGCGGCCGCATCGGCAGCGGTGATGTAGGTGCGGAAGCCCTTGAGCTGGTAATCGTAATCCTTGTAGCCGCCGTCTTCCTCCTGATGGATGGTGAAGTGCATGCCTTCCTCGGCGACCTTCTTCATGTGGGCCTCATAGCGGTCGATGAGGATGATGTCCGCACCGCCCTTGCGCAGGTAAGAAGCGAAGACGCTGCCGGCAGCGCCGGAACCATACATAGCAAATTTCATAGTGATGTCTCCTTTTTCTGATTCTGTCTGTTTGCGATATCTTCGGCCGTCGCAGGCGATGCCTGACGGCGGATTACCGAACGGTGTTGGTGAGGGTGCCGATGCCCTCGATGCTGCAGGCGACTTCGTCGCCCGGGTGCAGCCATTTCGGCGGATCAAAGCCCATGCCCACGCCGGCGGGCGTGCCCATGGAGATGATCGTGCCGGGGAGCAGGGTCATGCCGCGGCTGAGCTCGGCGATGACATACGCGACGTGAAAGATCATCAAATCCGTGGTGCTGTCCTGCCGCAGCTCGCCGTTGACGCGGCTCCGGATGCAGTGCGGCTCGCGCACGTCAAATTCCTCCGGTGTCACGATCCATGGGCCCATCGGCGTGAAGCCGTCGAGACTCTTGCCGCGGTACCACTGCTTGTGCTGGTTCTGGATCGTGCGCGCGCTCACATCATTTAAAATGGTGTAGCCGAATACGTACTCGAGCGCCTCCGCCTCGCTGACGTTGTATGTGCGTCTGCCGATCACGACGGCCAGCTCCGCCTCATAGTCGAGGTCGGCGACGATGTCGCTGTGGCTGTCGATGTCGCCGCCGGGGGCGACGGCCTCGTGCACGCGCTTGGAAAAATAGATCGGGAACGTGTCCGGCGCTTTCGCACCCTTGCCGGTGACGCGCTCGCTCTCCTTGGCGTGGTCAAAATAATTGATGCCCAGGCAGATCACGTCCTGCTCCGGGCGGGGGATCGGGGCGAGCAGACGCACCTGCTCAAGCGGCAGTGCGGCGCTGCGCAGCACGGCGGCCGTGTCCAGCGCCGGCCAGAGGCCGATGAGCGCCTGCATGTCCGCGCAGCCGGGCACGGGGTGCACGGCGGTCGCGTCCGCGTTGAGCAGACCGACGGCGCTGTGGCCGTTGGTTTCGAATGTTACGAGCTTCATAGGGCTGCGCTCCCTCCGCGTTTCGTACCCGGCAGTGAATGCGTACGCAGAAAATGATGGTTAAAAATTCATCAAGCGCGTCTTCCGGGGACAAAATCCTGTGTCAAGAAAATGCCAAAGCCGTTTGTCAGTAAATAGACAAAAAACTTGACCTCTCAGCATTGTTATGATAGCACGAAAGTGCAGATGCCGCAACTGTTTTCTTTCTGTCAAAGCGCTAAAATCGCGCGAATTTTTACAAAAATGCCAGATTCAGAGTGCATAAAAATTCGCGCAAGAAATTGTGCACATCGACGATTTTCGGGAAATGTTGGGGATTGGAAGAGGTTGTTATTGACTTTTGCGCGTGAGAGAATTATAAATTTACTATCCCGAGTTGTTAATGACTTGTTCATAAATTAACACAAGGACGAGGATTTCAAAGCCCGCCGCGGGTGTAGGAGAGCACGCGGCGGGTTTGAAATAGAGAGCAAAAGAGAAAAGCAAACAGAGAAAAGAAAGAGGTAAAAAATGGATAACAACAAGCTCAAGAGCAGCTGGGCAGCCGCCTTTACCGTGGCGTCCGTCTGGTTCGGCACGCACGTGGGCGCCGGCTTTGCGACCGGCAACCAGGTCGTGAACTACTTTGTCCAGTACGGCTGGACCGCGGCCATCTTCCCGCTTCTGGCCATGGGCATTCTTGCGGTCGTCATGTACATCATGATGAAGTTTGCCAAGCTCAACGGTTTCGACAACTATAAGGACACCTACCGCGCCCTGTATCCGAAGCCGTGGATGGAAGTCTTCTTTGAGATCTTCTACATCATCATCATCCTCGCGGCGGTCGCGTCCTGCGTTGACGGCGCCGGCGGCATCGTCAAGAGCCTGATCGACCTGCCCGACATCATCTGCAACCTCGTCATCATCGCCCTGCTGATCCTCCTGTCGATTTTCGGCGTTGACCTGATCATCAAGGCTTCCACCGTTCTTTCCACCGCGATCCTGATCGTCACCGCGATCCTCGTCATCATGGGCTTCGTCGTTCCGATCGACGCGGTCACTCAGGAGCTCGCCACTGAGAACGCGGCTTACGCGGCCATCCCGGCCATCGCTGACGTCACCTCCCAGAAGGGCATCGAGGGCGTCTGGCGCGGCGTGTTTGTGTACGCTGCTTTCCAGTGCGTGTCTGTCCCGGCCATGATCGCCGCTTCCACCGAGCTGACCCACAAGGGCGTCAAGCGCGCGAGTATCCTCGGCTGGCTCATGAACGGCGGCGCGCTCGCAGCTTCCGGCGCCATGCTGCTGCGTTGGTACCCGATCCTCTGCACCATCAAGAGCGTTGGCGTCGACACTGTCGCCAGCATTGCAGCCCGCCACATCGGCGATGTCATGAAGCTCCCCAACCAGAGCGTCGTCACCCTCATGGGCAGCGGCTACACCTGGCTGTTCGTCGTGTACACCATCCTGCTGTTCTGCGCGTTCGTGTCCACGTCCGTCACGCTGGTCTACTCCATGATCCAGCGCTTCGAGGGCCACTGCTTCCCGAGCGCCATCAAGAGCAAGGCTGTCCGCAGCGTCATCGTCGGCCTGGTCGTCATCGGCCTGTGCTATGCGGTTTCCCTGCTCGGCCTGTCGACCATCATCTCCAAGATCTATGGCTATGACGGCTACTATGCACTGATCGTTGTTGTGCTCCCGGCGTTCATCTGGGGCATCCCGAAGATCAAGAAGCTGTCTGCCGAGAAGAAGGCAGAGCTGTCGGAGTGATCTGACGAAGGCGCAGCTCTCCAGCGTCCCGATTAAGAAATATGGATCGCCGCGTTTGCGGCGTCATAGAGAGGCAACCCCGCAGGCTTGGCCTGCGGGGTTGTCTTTGTCAAAAAAGTAGTACTTTTTTGACGAAAGGGTTTGCGGCCTGCTGCAGCGCACGCGCCGTCCGCCTTGGGCGGACGGTGCGCACGTTTGCAGGCCGAGCGGTATTTTCTTCGCCGCACATGTCGCCGAAGAAAATGATCGGACTTTCTTTCGCCGCTCCGGCGGCGAAACTCTGCGAGGCTTTTGGATAAGCTGAGCCGACACTCCGCAGGCAATCGCCTGCGGGGTTGTCGCTGTCAAAAAGTATTACTTTTTGACAAAGGGGCTGCAGTCTGCTGCGCGCATAATTTGTGCGCCTACGGCACACAAATTCCACACTTGCAGCCTGAGAAGTATTTTCTCCGCCGCACATGTCGCCGGAGAAAATAATTTGACTTTCTTTCGCCGCTCCGGCGGCGAAACTCTGCGAGGCTTTTGGACAAGCTGCGGCAGCCCTGCAGACCCGGCCGGCAGGGGTTGTCGCAGTTTCGGCGTCAGCGGCAGCAAAGACATGTGCCGAAGCCGCAGGTCTTGCCCTCTCGCCTCCCGCTGCAAAAATGCCTTGAAAGCTGCATCCTTTGTTCGGCGCAGCGCGGCTTTGAAAAACCGCCCCGCAAGTCATAGGACTTGCGGGGCGGTGTGGATTTTTGCCTGCAGGCAATGTGCGTTCCGGCTGCGGTCTGCGCTCACTTCCAGCGCCACGTGAACGGCACGAACAGCAGCAGCAGCGGGAAGATCTCTAGGCGGCCGAGCAGCATGCAGATCATGAGCACGATCTTGCTCAGCGGCGAGAAGATGGAAAAGCTTCCGGTCGGCCCGACAAGGGAGAGCCCCGGCCCGACGTTGGACAGGCACGAGAGCGCGGCGGTGAAATTTGTCGTGAAGTCCAGCCCGTCGAGCGACACGATCAGCCCTGCGATGAGCAGGATGATGATGTAGAACGTGAAATATGTCAGGGCGTTGCTGACCGTCTGCCCGTCGACCGGCTTGCCGTCGAGGCGGACGTTTTCCACGCAGCGGGGCCGCAGCATCTTCTTGACCTCGATCGTGCAGGATTTGAACAGCAGCATCACGCGCGAGAGCTTCAGGCCGCCGGCGGTGCTGCCAGCGCAGCCGCCGACAAACATCAGCAGCACGAGCAGGAACTTGGAGTATTCCGGCCAGAGATTGAAGTCCGCGGTGGCAAAGCCGGTCGTAGAGATGATCGATGTGACCTGGAAGAACGAATAGCGCAGCGCATGGCCGACGCCGCCGTAGAGATTGCGGATGTCAAATGCAATCGTGATGACGGCAAAGGCGATCACGCCCAGATACCAGCGCAGCTCCTCGTTGCGCAGCGCGGTGCGGATGTTGCCGAGCAGAATGAGGTAATACAGGCTGAAGTTGACGCCGAAGAGTATCATGAACACGCCCACGACGATGTCGATATAGGCGCTGTTGTAGTAGCCGATGCTCAGCGCGCGCGTGGACAGGCCGCCGGTGCCGGCGGTGGCGAACGCGTGCAGCAGCGCATCGTAAAAGCTCATGCCGCCGGCGATGAGCAGAACCATCTCCACGAGCGTGAGCGCGATGTACAGCAGGTAGAGGATGGAGGCGGTCTTGCGGATGCGCGGCACGAGCTTGCCGACCGTCGGGCCGGGCACCTCGGCGCGCATGATGTGCATCGAGCGGTTGCCGCTCATGGGCAGCACGGCCAGCACGAACACGAGGATGCCCATGCCGCCGATCCAGTGCGTGAATAGCCGCCAGAACATGCCGCCGCGGGTCATTTCCTCCGGCGCCGTGACGACGCTGGCGCCGGTCGTGGTCAGACCCGAGATCGTCTCAAACAGGGCGTCGATGTAGTTCGGGATGTCGCCCGTGAGCACGAACAGCAGCGCGCCGAACAGCGACATGGCGATCCACGACAGGCCGACGATCAGAAAACCGTCGCGCGCGGTCATGCCGCCGGATTTTGCGCGCACGCGCCACATGACCAGCCCGATGCCGCCGGTGACGGCGATCGTGATCAGAAACGGCGCCGGCGACTCACCGTATGCCAAAGCCGCGACCATCGGCAGAAGCATCAGTGCCGCCTCGATGCACAGCACGCGGCCGATGACCTGCCCGATCATTCGAAAATTCATGGTGTTGTCCTCTTTATATCATGATGAACTGTTGCGTAATAAAATATTATACGCCGTTTCACCCGATTTGTGAAGTCCCGAACGCTCAGAACATCCCGAGGGATTTGAACAGAAAGACCCACAGAAACATCGTCAGCATGCTCACGGCCGAGGTCACGACGACGGTGTCGCCTGCAAGCTCGGCGTCTCCGCCCATCTGCTGCGCCATGGTGAAGGAGTTGACGGCGGTCGGCGAGGCGAACACACCCAGCAGCGACACGAACGCCACATCCCGGAAGCCGAGCAGCGCGCCGAGCCCCAGAAACAGCCCCGGGAACACGACGAGCTTTGCCGCCACGACGGCCGTGAGCTCACGCGCATAGCGCCGCAGACCGGAGAACTGGAAAAACGCGCCGAGCAAAAACAGCTGCAGGGGCGAGGCGATGCCGCTCACGCTCTGCACCGTCTTTTCCAGGATGTACGGCAGGCGGATGTTCGCCGCCAGCGCCAGCACGCCGAGCACCGAGGCGATGACGAGCGGGTTTTTTGCGATCTGGCCGAGGATGTGCAGCGGCTTCGGCTTCTGACCGCGGAATACCTCCAGCACGATGATGGACATCATGTTGAAGATCGGCACAATGATCGCAATCAGGATCGAGACCGTGCCGAGCTGATCCGCGCCGAGCAGTGCCGTCGCCACGGGGATGCCCATGATAACGTAGTTGCTGCGAAACATGCCCTGGATCATCACGCCGCGGCGCTCCGGCAGCTTTTCCGTGAGCAGCGTGTAGCCGAGCGCCAGCGCGAACGACAGCAGCACGCCGCCGACGGCATAGGCGATCAGCAGCGGGTCGAACGAGCCGGACAGATCGGAGCAGTATACATTATAAAACAGCAGGCACGGCAGAAAGATGCGGAAGGCGATCTTGTTGATGTTCAAGATCTCCTCCCGGCGGATCCAGCCGAGACAGCGCGCGCCGTAGCCGAGCGCCATCACGAGGAACATCGGCAGGATCGCGTTGACAGAAATGATGAGATTCTCCATTCGCATACCACCTTCGGGTAAAATTTAGAAAACCGGAGAAAACCGGTGAAAAAACGAGTATTTTATAGTTTACTCCCACCGTAGGCAAATTGCAAGGGTGCAGGTTGCTGCGCGGCATGAAATGTGATATAATTCTTCCGTTTGATTTTTTTCACGCGGGAGGTACTGCGTAATGACCATAGAAGAGGCACGGGCGCTGATCCGGGGCGTCGAGTGGCGCGGCTCTCGTCCGGGGCTGTCGCGGGTGCGCGAGCTGCTGCACCGCATCGGCGACCCGCAGGACACGCTGCAATTTGTGCACATCGCGGGCACGAACGGCAAGGGCAGCACGGCGGCGATGCTCGCGGCCGTCTTGCAGGCGGCGGGCTATACGACGGGGCTGTTCACGTCCCCGTTTCTCGAGCAATTCGCCGAGCGCATGCAGGTCAACGGCCAGCCGATCCCGGACGCGGAGCTTGCTGCCGCGTGCGAGACGCTGCAGCCGTGCATTGCGGCCATGGACGACCAGCCGACGGAGTTTGAGCTTGTGACGGCGGCGGCCATGCTCTGGTTTCAGCGCCGCGGCTGCGATGTCGTGGTGCTCGAGGTCGGGCTCGGCGGCCGGCTGGACGCGACGAATGTCATCGGCGCGCCGGCGTGCGCCGTCATCACGAACATCGGTCTGGATCACACGGAGATCCTCGGCGACACGCTCGCGCAGATCGCACGCGAGAAGGCGGGCATCCTCAAGCCCGGCACGCGCGCCGTCAGCTATCCGCAGGTGCCGGAGGTGCGCGCGGTGCTGCACGAGACGTGCGCCCGGCTGGACATCCCGCTCACGGAGGTGGACGCGGACGCCATCGAGCCGCTGCGCGACAGCGTCGACGGGCAGACCTTTTCCTATCGCGGCGCGGTGTATGACCTGCCGCTGCTCGGCAGACACCAGCTGCGCAATGCGGCCGTCGCGCTCGAGACGGTGGCGGCGCTGCGCACACGCGGCTGGCGCATCCCGGATGCGGCCGTGCACGCGGGGCTTGCGCAGGTGCGCTGGCCGGCGCGGTTCGAGGTGCTGCGGCGCGCGCCGTGGTTCGTGCTCGACGGCGGGCACAACCCGCAGTGCGCGCAGACGGTGGCGGACAATCTCGCGCGCTATTTCCCCGGCCGGCGCATCACGCTGCTCGTGGGCGTGCTCGCGGATAAGGACTATCCTGATCTGATCGCGCAGCTCGACCCGTATGCCGCGGCCTACATCGCGGCCACGCCGCTCTCGCCGCGCGCGCTGCCGGCGGAGGAGCTGGGGGCATATTTGCAGCGCTTCGGGAAACCGGTGACAGTCTGCCCCGACCCCGCGCAGGCTGCGGCGCGCGCGCTCGCGCAGGCGGGGGAGGACGATGTCATCTGCGCGGTCGGCTCGCTGTACATGGCGGGCGCGATCCGAACCTATCTGCGGAGGGAACACGATGAGAATTCTGGGCATTGATTACGGCGACGCGCGCATCGGGCTGGCGCTCTCGGACGCCTCGGCCACGCTCTGCGGCCGGGCGTGGACGCTCACGGAGTGGAATCTGGAGCGTGCGGTCGCGGCGATCGCGGACGTGGTGCACGCCGAGGGCGTGGAGCGCATCGTGCTCGGTCTGCCGAAGAATATGGACGGCACGGAAGGTCCGCGCGCGGAAAAGAGCCGCGCCGTCGCGCACCTGCTCACGGAGGCGACGGGGCTGGAGGTCGTGCTCTGGGACGAGCGGCGCAGCTCCATCGAGGCGCACGGCATCCTGCACGCCAACGGCCGCAAGGAGAAAAAGCACCGCCAGACGGTCGACGCCGTCGCGGCGAGCCTGATCCTCGAGGGCTATCTCGGCACGCTGCGCTGAGAAAACGCCGCAAAACATCTTGAAGAACAACAGGGGGCGGACGCCATACGGCGCCCGCCCTCTCAGTTTATCCAAATAGCCTCGCAGAGTTTGCGCCCGCAGGCGCAAAGAAAGTCCGATCATTTTCTCCGGCGACATGCGCGGCGGAGAAAATACCGCTCGGCCTGCAAAGGTGCGCGCCGTCCGCCTCCGGCGGACAGCGCGTGCGCTGCAGTCAGGCCGCAAATCTCTTTGTCAAAAAGTAATACTTTTTGACAGTCACAGGGGCGGACGCCATGCGGCGTCCGCCCCTTGTTCGTTTTCGTTACATTTCCTCGACGGCCAGCATGTCCGGCAGCGCGGTCAGGTCGCCGCGCAGGTCGCCCGGCCGCAGCGGAGTGCGGCTGTGGATGGGGATGAGCGCGCAGTAGTGGTGCGGCGCGTCGGGGGCGTCGCTGTCCGAGATGCGGCTGATCTCGAGATTGTCGATGCGGATGCTGCGCTCACGCAGCAGGGCGAGCACGGACTCCATGCACACGGCGTGCGCGTACTCAATGTAGAGCGTTAGATCGGTGCTCTTGCTCGTGAGCCGGGTCTCCAGCCGCACGAGCACCACCTCGACCAGCAGCACGACGGCCGTGGCGAAGATGGCACACTCGACGTAGCCCGCGCCGCAGACAAGGCCGATGATGGCCGCGGCCCAGAGTCCGGCGGCGGTGGTCAGACCCTTGACGCGCTTGTCGCGCGTGACGATGATCGTGCCCGCGCCGACAAAGCCGATGCCGGAGATGACCTGCGCGCCGAGACGCGCGATGTCGTTATACAGGTGCTGGAAGAGCAGGTACTGGCTCGTGAGCGTCGTGATGGCGGAGCCGAGGCAGATGAGAATGTGCGTGCGGAAGCCCGCAGGCCGGCGCTTGATCTCGCGCTCTGCGCCGATCAGACCGCCGCAGATGACAGCCAGCGTCAGACGGGCGAGGATCGCCCAGAAGGTCATATCACGGATGGGATCAAAACAATGCAGCATGGTACAGCCTCCTTTCTCAGATCTCTTCGATGAGGATAACGCCCTCGAGCGCCGACAGCTCTGCCAGCAGCTCGGGGTGGTCGCGCCGCTCGGGCAGGATGGCGCTGAACTGGCACAGGAAACTCGCCAGTGGGCCCGTGCCGTTGCGGTTGACGGCAAAGTCGAAAATGCGGATGTTCTCGTCGTGCAGATGCGCGACGATCGCGCCGAGGTGCTCCATGCGCTCGATCTCGAGGCTGATGTTGATGTGGTGCGCCCGGCGGGTGAGCTGCTGCTCCAGCGGCGGCAGCAGGTACATGCAGGCCGTCATGTACGCGATGCAGATGAACGCGCAGGAATAAAACCCCGCGCCGATGGCAAGGCCAAGACACGCGCTCGCCCAGAGTCCGGCGGCGGTGGTCAGACCCTTGACCTGCTGGCGGGCGGTGATGATGATCGTGCCCGCGCCGAGAAAGCCGATGCCCTTTGCGGCCTCGGCGCCGAAGCGCGACACGTCCTGCGTCGCGCCGATGCTCTCGGCGACCTCGCGCCACGGTCCGTGGAGCATCTGGTCGAGCTGCAGGCTCAGCAGCACGGTGAGCGTCGCGCCGAGCGCCGTGAGCATATAGGTGCGAAAACCGGCGGGGCGGTTTTTGCGCTCGCGCTCAAGCCCGATCAGCCCGCCGCAGAGCACGGCGAGGAGGATGCGCAGCATCATCGTGACGATATTCAGTTCACGCAGGTAGGAGAGTACGGACGCCATGGATGCGGCTCCTTTCTGAGTTGGTTACAGGCCGCCGCTGCGCGGCTTGCCGGTGCTGCCGCGCACGATGAGCCGGCTGCGGTATTCCACGCGGTTGATCGGCTGATCCTCGCGGCTGTTGAGCCCGCCCTCGATGCGCTCGAGCAGCAGGTTGAAGGCGCTCTTGCCGTGGCTGAAGGTGTTGTTGTCCACGGTCGTGAGCTGGATGCGCTGATAGCCCGAGGTCGTGACGTTGTCAAACCCGCAGAGGCTGAAATCCTCCGGCACGCGGTAGCCCTCGCGCTGCAGCGCGTCGAGCACGCCGAAGGCCACCATGTCATTGATGGCGACGATGCCGGTGATCTTGTCGTTGCGCAGGCATTTGTAGGCCAGCTCCATTCCCGAGCGGTACTCGAGGTCGGGCGTGGTGATCTCCGCCTCGAGGGAGTTGACGTGCGAGCAGATGGTCACGCTGCCCTCCGGACACCAGCGGCGGTAGGCCTCCTGCAGCCCTTCGCTGCGGCGCATACGGGAGACGTGATGCTCGTTGAGCGCCGTGGACAGGTAGGCGATGCGCTTGTGGCCGAGGTCGATGAGGTGCTTGGCCACGAGCTGCGCCGCGCCGAAGTTGTCCACGTCCACGGTGTCGATGCCGCAGTCCGTGACGCGGTCGCCGACGGCGACGATGGGCACGCGGCGGCTCAGCTCGCGCACCTTGGCCGTCTGGATCGGCGTCATGGCGAAGATGATGCCGGCCACGCGCGAATAGTCGAGCGAGTCGAGCAGGTGGCTCTCCGTGCGGGGATTCCAATAGGTGTTGTAGATCGCGGTGTGATACCCGGCGGCGTGCGCTGCCGCGTCGATGCCGGTGATCATCTTGGTGTGGTAGGGGTTGGAGACCGACGGCGAGAGGACGGCAATCTGCTTGCCGGAGCAGCGGGCGGACGGCGTGCGGTAGCCGATGCGCTCGGCCTCAGCCAGAACGCTCGCCACGCGCTGAGAGGAAAAGCGCTCCAGCGATTTTCCGTTGAGGATCATGGAGACGCTCGCGGTCGAAACACCGGTCGCCTCGGCGATGTCGCGCAGGGTGGGCTTGCTGCTCATAGGCACCTCCAGTAGAGTACAGATGACGGCGCATGTGTTGAAAATTTAAGCATTTTTCAGCGAAAAAAGGGCGCTTCGCCTTTGCAGTTTCACCAATTTCTACGAGGAGTATATAGCGAAAACAGAAAAATGGCAAGCAAAATTTCTACCCATATTGACGGCATCGCACAAAAATGTTAACATTTTTCACAGAGAGCCGTTAAAATGACGGAGAAAAATTCAACGCTTTTTTAAGCAGAAAGGAACTACCTTGAAGAAAATTGTTGCGATGCTTCTCGCCCTGACCATGGTGCTTGCACTGTGCGCCTGCGGCGGCGGCGGCGATAAGGCCGGCGCGAACGATGATTACCACCTCACGCTCAAGCTTAGCCACGTCTTTGCGACGACCGAGCAGCTCACGATCGAGATGCAGCAGGTCGCCCAGCGCATCAAGGAGCGCACCAACGGCGCGATCGAGATCCAGTGCTACGACTCCAGCCAGCTCGCCGTCTATAAGGACAACATCGAGCAGGTCGTCAACGGTGCCGACTGGATCGCCTGCGAAGACCCCTCCTACCTCGCCGACTACGACATCGACTTTGAAGCACTCATCGGTCCCATGATGTACAACAGCATCGACGAGTACTCCTACGTCTGCCAGTCCGATCTGGTAAAGAATATGTGCCAGAAGCTCGAAGATAACTACGGCATCCACGTGCTCGCGCTCGACTTCAACGTCGGCATGCGCTGCATGCAGACCAACAAGGTCATCAAGACCCCCGCTGACCTCAAGGGCATGAAGATCCGCGTGCCGAACAGCTCTATGTACATCAACTGCCTCACCGCCATGGGCGCCACGCCCACCGGCATGCCGTTCGCTGAGACGATCTCCGCCGTGCAGCAGGGCGTCATTGACGGTCTGGAAGGCAACATGAACGCTTACTCCACCAACGGCAGCTCCGAAGTGTGCAAGAATATGTCCCTGACCAACCACCTCGTGGGCACCTGCGGCGCCTACATCAGCACCAAGGTCTGGAACAGCATCCCGGAAGAGTACCGCACCATCATCCAGGAGGAGTTCACCAAGGGCGCTAAGGAACTGACCGACTTCACCAACGCTTCCTTCGAGGAGACGAAGGCCAAGCTCGAGAAGGAGCAGGGCTGCTCGTTCAACGAGGTCGACGTCGATGCGTTCCGTGCTGCCGTGCAGCCGGAGTTTGAGCGCATGGTCAAGGAGGACGGCGTGACGCCCACCTTCTACGAGCAGGCGCAGGCCATCCTCGCCGAGTACCGCCAGGCCAATAAGTGAGCGCTGCGCGCTGACTGACGGCCGGAAGCCCCATACCGGCTTTTTATGCCGGGTGTCCCGCACACGCTGCCGGACACCCGGCATTGCTGAGCAAAGCCACAGAAAGCAGAGGAAAGCAAATTTGAAAAAAGTACTGAAAAATCTCGACGCGTATATCGCGGGCGCGATGATGATCGTGACGATCGTGCTTGTCGTCGTCAACGTGATCACGCGAAAACTGTTTAACTATATCATCATCTGGAGCGAGGAAGTTGCCACCTCCTGCTTCGTGTACTCGGTGTTCATCGGCGCGGCCTACGCCTACCGCAAGCACCAGCACGTCGGCGTCGATCTGCTCGTGGAGCGGCTGCCCGCCGGCGCGCGCAGAGCCGTGCACCTGATCACCAGCGCCCTGCTCGTGGTCATCAACGGCTACATCACGGTGCTCAGCGTGCAGTTTATCCAGTCGTCCTGGATCAAGCGCATGCCGATCACGAAGCTGCCGTCCAGCGCGGTCAACACGGCGCTGGTCATCGGCTTCGGCCTGATGACGATCTACTCGCTCGTCATTTTCATCAAAGACCTCAAGAGCGGCAACAAACTTGACGGGGAGGTGGACGCATGAGCACGTTCCTTTCGATCCTGCCGATCATCATCGCGCTCGTGCTGTATTTCACGGGCATCCCGATCGCCTACGCGCTCTTTGCCGCGGCACTGACCTATTTCGGCTTCATTGACACGACGACCGTGCCGTACCTGCTGATGCAGAAGTTCATCACGTCCACGCAGTCGTTCCCGTTCCTTGCGATCCCGTTTTTCATCATGTGCGGCTCGATCATGAACTACGGCGGCATCAGCGCGCGGCTCATGGACTTTGCCGACGCGCTCACCGGGCATCTGCCCGGCGGCCTTGCGCAGATCAACGTCCTGCTGAGCATGCTCATGGGCGGCTGCTCCGGCTCGGCCAACGCCGACGCCGCCATGGAGTGCAAGCTGCTCGTGCCCGAGATGGAAAAGCGCGGCTACGGCAAGGGCTTTTCCGCGGCGATCACGGCGGCGTCCTCGTGCGTCACGCCCATCATCCCGCCCGGAATCAACCTCATCGTCTACGGCCTGATCGCCGGCGCATCCGTCGGTCAGCTCTTTGCTGCCGGCTACATCCCCGGTCTGCTCATGGCTGTGACGCTGATGATCGCCGTGGCGATCATCTCCAAAAAGCGCGGCTACGCGCCGTCCCGCCCGCGCCGCGCGACGCTCGGCGAGATCGGCCGCCAGGCGCTCAAGTCCTTCTGGGCGCTGTTTTTCCCGCTGGGCATCATCATGGGCATGCGCTTCGGCATCTTCACGCCGACGGAAGCCGGCGGTGTGGGCGTGCTCTACTGCCTGATCGTGGGTAAGTTCGTCTACAAGGGTCTGCGTAAGGAGCACTTCATCCCCATCCTGCGCGAGACCATTTCCGGCACCGCCACCGTCATGCTCATCATCGTGTCGGCGACCGTGTTCGGCTACTACCTCAACTGGGAGAACATCCCCACCATGCTGCTCAACGCCGTGTCGAGCTTTGCCAGCAACAAGTTCCTCGTGCTGCTGGTCATGAACATCGTGCTGCTCATCGTCGGCATGTTCCTCGAGGGCGGCGCGGCGCTCATCATCCTCGCTCCGCTCATGGTGCCGATCGTGAAGGCCGCCGGGATCGATCTGGTGCACTTCGGCATCGTCTGCAACGTCAACATCATGATCGGCGGTCTGACCCCGCCGTTCGGCTCGATGATGTTCACCTGCGTGTCCATCACGGGCTGCAAGATGCAGGAATTTATCAAGGAATGTGTGCCGTTTATCATCGCGCTGCTCATTGCGCTGCTGCTGCTGACGTACATTCCGGGTATCACGATGCTGATACCGAATCTCATTTATTAAGGGAGACAATTGCATGAAAGTTATGGCACACCGCGGCTACAGCGGTGCTTATCCGGAAAACACGATGCTCTCGTTCCGCGAGGCGGTCAAGGTTGGCTGCGACGCGATCGAGATGGACGTGCATGAGACGCGCGACGGCCGCCTCGTCGTCATCCACGACGAGCGGCTCGACCGCACGACCGACGGCACCGGCCGCATCTGCGAGCATACGTTCGACGAGCTGCGGCAGGTCAACGCCGCTGCACGCTTCGCGGGCAAATACGCCCCCGAGCGCATCCCGTCGTTCGACGAATACTGCGAGTGGGCGTCCGGCGAGAGCGTCGGGCACAACATCGAGATCAAGACCGACAAGATCTACTATCATGACATCGAGCGCAAGATCTGGGCCACCATCGAGCGCTACGGTCTGGAGCATAAGGTCATGTTCTCGTCGTTCAACCATTTCTCGCTGCGCCGCATCCTCGAGATCAGCGGCAACGCGGTCGAAGTCGGCGCGCTCGTGCTCGAGGACAGCATCGGCGGCTTCCCCGGTTACTACTGCGAGCAGGCGGGCTTCGCCTGCTACCACCCGCCGATTGAGCTGCTCACGGATGAGAACGTGCGCGACTGCAAGGAGCACGGCGTGAAGATGAACGTCTGGACCGTCAACGACATGGCGGGTCTGGAGCAGCTCCACCGCTGGGGCTGCGAGGGCATCATCACGAACTACCCCGGCGTGGCGAGCGGCTGGCTGCGCGCGCAGGGCGAGTGAGCCGGACGCGGCGAAACAGACACAAACAGAGACGACGCCCCCGAGAGCCTTCGGCTTTCGGGGGCGATTTCTGTGTCAAAAGGAATGCTTTCTGACAGCAAAAAAACTCCCTCCGGATTTCCGGAGGGAGTTTCGCGTTTGCAGAGATGGGATCAGATCTTCATGCAGACGTCCCAGGCACGCCAGATGACGGTGCGCAGGTTGCCGATGGCAACGCAGTCGCCCACGCGGAAGACCTGCTTGTTGTCCTTACCGCCGACCGGAGTCGGGACAAAGCCGATGCCGTTGACGACGTTGTCGCACTCGACGAAGAAGGTCTCGCCGGTCTTGACGTTCTTAACGGTGACACCGTTGTCCTTGATCTCGGTCACGGTGGACTCGAGGTAGGTCGGGACCTTGTGGTACTCCATCGCGTCACGCAGGAAGGAGGTGTTGGCAAGGCAGGTGGCCTGTGCCGCGATCAGGTCGTTCGCGTACTCGACGATGATGGGGTGCTTGCCCTGCAGCACGAGGTCGTAAGCCGCCTCGCAGGAGGACTGGCCGCCGCCGATGAACAGGACCTTGTCGCCGACTTCCTTCTTGTCCTTGAGAAGCTCGGTGAAGGTGAGGGTCTTCTCGAAGCCCGGGATGGAGGGCATGGTGCGCGGGATGGAGCCGCTGGCGACGATGATGTCGTCAAAGCCGCCGAGCGTGTTGACGTCGGTCACCTCGGTGTTGAAGCGGACGTCGATGCCTTCCTTGGCGACCTCGTTGAGGTACCAGCGGATGAGCTCCTTATCGTTCTCCTTGAAGCTCATCGCGGAAGCGGTGAGGAACAGACCGCCGAGCTCGTTGGTCTTCTCGAAGATGACGGGGGTGTGGCCGCGCTGCTTGAGCACGAGCGCGCACTCCATGCCGCCGATGCCGCCGCCGATGATGGCGACCTTCTTCGGGTTGCGGGTCGGGACGATCTTGTACTTGTTGTGCTGCATGGTGGTCGGGTTCAGCGCGCAGCGAGCCAGGTGCAGGGAGTCGTCCATGCTCTGGAGGTTCGCGGTGCCCTTGAACTTGGACATGTTGAAGCAGCCGTTGTGGCAGCGGATGCAGGGCTTGATCTCGTCCTCGTGGCCGCTGAGGATCTTGTGGATCCACTCGTGGTCAACGAGGTTCTGGCGCGCGATGGCGACAGCGTCGAGACGGCCGGCAGCGATCTCTTCGGCGGCCTTCACGGGGTCCATACGGCCGGCGCAGACGACCGGGCAGTTGGTGAACTTCTTGATGTGCTCGACGTACTCGAGGTTGCAGTTGTCGGGCATGTACTGAGGCGGATGTGCCCAGTACCACGCATCGTAGGTGCCGTTGTCGCAGTTGAACATGTCGTAGCCGGCTTCCTCGAGGTACTTGACGGCCTTCTCGGACTCGGCCATGTCGCGGCCGAACTCCTCAAAGTCGGTCTCGTACGGCATCGCGCCCTTGCCCCAGGCCTTGGTCTTGGAGACGACGGAGTAACGCAGGGACACCGGGATCGTGGACAGCGTGGATCTCGACACCGTCGACGCCGGCAGCGCGCAGCTTCTTGGCGGTCTTGCCGAAGGCGCGCACCATGTCCTGGATCTCCTTGACGGTCAGCGGGCGGGACATGACGTCTTCCTTCCAGCGGTTCGGGACCTCGGAAGCGGAGGCGCAGATGTACTGCACGTCGACGATGGGGCTGACGATCTTGTTGAGGAAGTTGTTCTTGGCCAGCATCGTCATCCAGCCGTTGATCGCCATGGAGCGGCCCATGCCGGCGGCGAGCTGGATGAACAGCTTGGCACCGGTCTTGTGGAACTCGACCATGTACTCCTTGAGCTGCTTGAACATCTGGTCGTTCTGGTACAGCCACTTACGGCCGGGGATACCCAGCGGATCGCGGATGCACTGCATGCCGGGCAGGATCAGGCCCACGCCGTCCTGTGCGCGGTTGAGCAGGAAGTAAGCTGCTTCCTTGTCAAAGTGGTTCGGCTCCATCCAGCCGAACAGGGACGTGCCGCCCATGGAGCACTGGACAATGCGGTTTTTCATCTCGACATTGCCGATCTTCCAGGGGGTGAACAATGCGTTGTACTTTTCGTTCATTGAATACGCTCCTTCTATTTTTTAGGTCTCCACAGACCCGGGTTTACGTTCTTCCGGGACATGGATCTCCCGGATGGTAAAGTCTTTGCCGGACAGCACCGTTTTGTTGAAGCTGTTGCAGTTCGGACAATAACCGTTGCACTCGATGACATTGAAGATCTCGTCGCAATCCTCGCACTCGGCCATGCCGGGCACGATGTTGACGATGAGCTTCGTGTTTTCCAGCGGCGTGCCCTTCACGACGGGGGGATAGAGCTCCTCCACGTACTCCGGAATGACGAGCGAGAGCTCGCCGCAGTCGGCCACGATCTCGGAGATCTCATCGATCTGATTGGCGGCCGCGTAGTCGGTGACGGTCTTGACCATGGCGCGCACCACACCGATCTCATGCATGGCGCTGCTCCTTATCTGCCGCGCGTCTTGCGCACGAGGCGGCCGATGGCGGCGGGGGTGTTGCCGGCCACGGTCAGCAGGGTGCGGAAGTATTCACGGCCGTGCGTGTCGTTGACCTTCTCGAGGCGGATGGCGTCGAACTTGCACTTGGTGGTGCAGATGCCGCAGCCGATGCACTGGTCCTCGTTGAGGACGACCGCGCCGCAGCCGAGGCAGCGCTCGGTCTCCTTCTTCATCTGCTCCTCGGTGAACACACCGCGCAGATCGTGGAAGGTCTTCTTCGCCTCTTCGGCGGAGCCGTCGTGCGCGTGCTGGCGCGGGGTGTTGTCAAAGCTCTCGATCGGCACGGCCACGGTCGCGGGATCGAGCGACTTGTAGTCGCGGTGGTCACGGCCGATGAGCTGGCTCTGGCCGGGGTGCACGAAGCGGTGGATGGACACGGCAGCCTCTTTGCCGGCGGCGATGGCGTCGATGGCAAACTTCGGGCCGGTCACAAGATCGCCGCCCGCGAACACGTCGGGCTCGTCGGTCTGATATGTTGCGGGGTCAACCAGCACGGTGCCGCGCTTGCCGAGCCGGAGCTTCGAGCCGGCGTCGATGCCGCACAGGTCGATCTGCTGGCCGATGGCCGAGATGACGGCGGAGACTGCAAGCGTCTCGAACTCGCCCGTGCCGACGGGTTTGCGGCGGCCCTTCTCGTCGGGCTCGCCGAGGGTCATGGCCTCGACCTTGATGGCCGTGGCCTTGCCCTTTTCGCCCAGGATCTCGACCGGGGCGCACAGGAAGCGGAACTTGACGCCCTCGGCCTCGGCCTCGGCGACTTCTTCGTCCGCTGCGGGCATCTCCTCGCGGCCGCGGCGGTAGAGCAGCGTCACGTCCGCACCGCGGCGCACGGCGGCGCGCGCGACGTCGATGGCGACATTGCCGCCGCCGATGACGGCGACCTGCTTGCCGATGGTCGGGCGCTTGCCGAGGTTCACGGCGCGCAGGAACTCGACACCGGTGAACACACCCTTCAGATCGTCGCCCGGGCAGCCGGCCGGCGTGCCCTTGGAGGCGCCGACGGCGAGGTAGATCGCCTTGTAGCCGTCCGCGCGCAGCGCGTCGAGCGTCATGTTCTTGCCGACCTCAACGCCGAAGCGGAACTCCACGCCGAGCTCCTTGAGCACATCGATCTCCGCGTTGACAACGTTCTTCTCGAGGCGGAAGCTCGGGATGCCGAGCGTGAGCATACCGCCGGGCACGGACTCCTTCTCGAACACGGTCACGGGGTAGCCCTTGACGGCGAGGTAGTACGCGCAGCTCAGGCCGGCAGGGCCGGCACCGATGACGGCGATCTTCTCCGGGTACGGACGGCCGATCTGGTTGAGCATCTTCGGCACGAAGCGGGTGCCGGCCTCGAGATCCTTCTCGGCGATGAACTTCTTGATGTCGTCGATGGCGATCGGATCGTCGATGCTGCCGCGGGTGCAGGCGTCCTCACAACGCTTGTTGCAGATGCGGCCGCAGACGGCCGGGAACGGGTTTTCTTTCTTGATGAGCTCCAGCGCCTCGGTGTAGCGGCCGAGGGACGCGAGCTTGATGTAGCCCTGAACCGGGATGTGCGCCGGGCACTCGGCCTTGCAGGGGGCGGTGCCGCTGGGCATGACGTCGGAGCGGTTCGTGCGGTACTCGGGGTTGTAGCTCGAGCGGTGGAACGGCACGCTGGCGTCGGTGTCGTAGGTATCGGAGATGTGCGGATCGGTCGCGCAGCGCTTCTGGCCGAGCTTGAGCGCGTTGGTCTGGCAGTTTTCAACGCACTGACCGCAGGCGACGCACTTTTCCTTGTCCACGCGGGCGATGTAGTTCGAGCGGATGGCGCGCGGCGTGCGGAACAGCTCCGCGATGCGCAGCGCGAAGCACGAGCAGCCGCAGCAGTTGCAGATGGCGTTCGTGTCCTCGAAGCCGGGGGTCTGGTTGATCTCGTGCACGAGACCGTTGTCCTCGGCGCGCTTGAGGATCTCATACGCCTCTTCCTTGCTCACGAGGCGGTGATAGCCCTGCTCGGAGAAGCAGCGGGCGTTGTCGTTGAGGTACATGCACATATCCTCTTCGAGGTGGCCGCAGCCCTCGCCCATGAGACGGCGGGCACGGCGGCAGGAGCACGGACCGACGCTGATGGCGGTCGCGTTCTCGATGAGGGTGCGCACCTCGTCATAGGAGGCGGCGTGCGAGTCGTTCTCGATGGCGCTCATGACGGGCATGACGCGCATGAAGAACATGCCGGTCTTGCCGGAGTCGAGCATCGGCGCGAGCATCTCCGGACGGCGGCGGGTGTATGCCTCAAAGCTCTCGCCGAGCACGGGATACTTGTCGCACTGCTCACGGTTGGCAAGGATGCCCTCCATGATGCCCGGGACCCAGATCGGGTAGAAGTAGCAGCGCTTGCCGTCCACATAGCGGTAGCGGACTGCGCCGGTCTTGCACAGCTTGTCGAGCTGCTCCTGCGTGAATTCCACGCTCTTTCTTGCGCGCTTGGCCACTTCCTCAACCGTGCGGTTGGTCTCCAGGCGCACGTGCATCATGATCGCACACATGTCATCGTCGATGATCGGCTCGAGGATCTTATACTCGGGATCGTCATACGTGATGCCCATGTACGTCATGCTCTCAAGGCTGATCTTCGTGGCCAGCTTGAGAATATTCGGTCTTTTTGCCATGCCGTTTCCTCCTTCAATGTAGGGTGGTATTTAAAAGGTGTTCCCTGTCCCCTTATTGCTTGGGCGGCGCCGCGAATGCGCGCGTGAACTGTTCGCACAGCGCGTCGATGCGCGCGTGCCCGTCGAGCTCGTGCACGCTCGGCACGCCGACGGACATCCGCTGGATGACGCCGAGGATCGAATCGTATGTATTATAATAGAGTGTTCTCACATCGGCCTCGGGATCGACCGTCCCGTCGGCGAGCCCGCGGCGGATGGCCGCGGCGATCGGCCCGGGGGCGACCTCAAAGCGCTCCGGCGGGCGGTTGATGACCGCGTGCTGCCGGCCGGCGTTGCACAGCGCGACCTCCGCATCCAGCGAGAAGCGGATGCCCGCGGGGTCGGTGAAGATCAGCCCCGCATAGCTGCGCAGCAGCACGCGGATCTCCTCGATGCCGGTCATGCCCCTGCGCCGCTGCTTTGCCAGCGACTGCGCGGCCAGCTCCTTGGCCCTGTCCCAGTAGAGGTAGGCCGCCGCAATGACGAGCTCATCCTTGCCCGCAAAGTACCGGTAGACCGAGCGCTCGGTCAGGCCGGCGTGCTGCGCGATGTCGCGGATGGTCGTCTTTTCGATGCCGTTTTCAACAAAACACGCCAGTGCCGTCTGTGTTACGAGTGCGATATTCTGTTCCCGCACCTCTTGCATCGACATGGGCGTGCCTCCTGTCAGCTATGTTTGTCAGATTGACTGACATTGTTATTATACCTGTTTTTTGCCGGTATTTCAACTGAAAGTTGCTCGATTTTTAACGAGTTTGTCATACAAAAAACACCGGTATGGTCAAAAAACCACACCGGTGTACAGCTTGTTAACAACCTCGTAGAGTTTCGCCGCCGCAGCGGCGAAAGAAAGTCCAATTATTTTCTCCGGCGACATGTGCGGCGGAGAAAATGATTCTTGTCAAAAACAATGCCGGGGTATTGGGCGCATCGCGCGTGTCACACGGGGTAATCGCCGGAGAGCTTCTCGTCGGCGTTCGTGCCGGTGTCCGTGTTGCGGAAGAAGAGGAAATACGCGGCCACGCACAGCGCCACGAGCGCGTAGGCAAAGACGATGACGGCGGTGTTGCCGGCCGCAATCTCGCTCTGCAGGCCGCCGATCTCGACGATGAGGATGAGCGCCGGCGTCACGAAGCGGATCATGACGGCGTAGACCTTCTTGAGCCAGCCGGACATGGGCGTGCCCTCGGCCTCGATCTCGGCCACGGCGCGCTTGGGCGTGATGAACCAGCCGACGACGATGCAGGAAAACAGCGCGCATACGGGCATGAGCACGGTGTTGGTCACTTCGTCAAAGAACGTCAGCCAGTCGAGCCCGAACAGCGCGGGGCTGGCTTCCTCGAGGATGGCGACATGGCCGAGCGAGATGCCGATCGGGATCGACACGAGAAAGCAGACGCCCGCGACGATGAGCGCGGCGCGCTTGCGGTGGGCGTGGAATTTCTGGATGACGAACTGCGTCACGACCTCGATCAGCGACACGACGGAGGTGATGGCGGCGATGTCGACCATGATGAAAAAGGCGAACGACACGACCTGACCCACGCCGCCCATGGACTCGAACACCTGTGGCAGGATGATGAACATGAGCGCGACGCCCTTGCTGCTGCCGAGCAGCGCGGGGTCAAAGTGCGCCACCGACGGGAAGATCGCCAGACCCGCGATGAGCGCCACGAGCGTGTCGAAGATGCAGATCATGGCGGTGGAGCGCACGAGGTTGACCTCCTTGCCGGTGTACGAGCCGTAGGTGATCATGATGCCCATGCCGAGCGACAGGGAGTAAAACGCCTGACCCATGGCCACGAGCACGGACTTGAACGTGATGCCGGAGAAATCGGGCTTTAGGTAAAACCGCAGCCCCTCGCGCACGCCGCTGCCGAGCGTCAGCGCGTAGACGGCGATGGCGACGAGGATCAGAAACAGCACCGGCATGAGCACCTTGGACGCCTTCTCGATGCCGTCCTTGACGCCGCCCATGATGATCACCATGCTCAGCACGAGGAAGATGGCGGTGTAGAGGATGACCTCACTGGTGTTGACGGAGAACGTGCCGACGATGCCGGCGTTGCCGCTGAAGGAGTTGAGCGCGTACTTCGTCGTCCAGCCGCCGAGCACGGAGTAGTAGCAGATGATGAACGCGGGGATCATGATCGCCACGAGTCCGCACCAGCCGAGATTTTTGCTGATCATCTTGTAGGCGGTCATGGGGTTTGCCTGCGCGCGGCGGCCGAGATAGATCTCGCTGAGCATCGTCACGAAGCCGATGAGCAGCACGCACGCGATGTAGATGAGCACGAAGGCCGCGCCGCCGTTTTGCGACGTCTTGTACGGGAAGCCCCAGAGATTTCCGAGCCCCACGGCGCTGCCGGCGGCGGCGAGGATGAAGCCGATGCCGCTGGCGAATCCAACTTTTTTCTTTTCCATAACAGATTTCCTTTCTGTCCGTTTTTCTATACAACAAAAAATCGGCCCCGACCAAAACGGTCGGGGCCGACTCCTGGTATACCAAGTCGTGCTTATCCCGCAAATACCGGTTTGGTTCGTTCTGCTGGCGGTGCGATGCCCAGAATGCTGAGTATAGCAAAAATCGACACTGCAAGTACAGTGTCGATGGTAAGCAGAAGGATGCTGTTGTTGTCGGTATTCGCCGCAGAGCATGCCGAGCCAACCGCGCACTTGGTCGCGGCATTGCAGGGACGCGCAAAGAACGTGTGACGCATGGCTTGCAGCTCCTCTCGGAAGAAATTTGACGCCATTGTACGCGCCGGAAAGCCGGTTGTCAACGCTGCGGACGATTCATAATTTTCATAACGTTGTTTCAAATTTTTGAATCATCCGCAGCGTGCTTCGCAGTCTGTCAGGCGCCTGCCTCGAGCTTGTGCAGCGCCTTGCGAAACTGCGTCGCAAACAGGATGGCGGTGCACGTGACGGCGATCACGTCCGCGACGGGCTCGGCCAGATAAACGGCGGTCGTCTGATCGGACAGCAGCGCCGGCAGCAGATAGATCAGCGGCAGCAGCAGCACGAATTTGCGCAGCACGGCCACGATGATCGAGCACAGCGCACTGCCGATGGACACGAACGTCATCTGGCAGGCGATCTGGATGCCGAACAGGAACAGCCCCGCGCAATAGATGCGCAGCACGCGCGTCGTAAAGGCGATGAGCGCCGCGTCCGGCGTGAAGATGCGCGCAAACAGACCGGGGGCGAGCTCGATGAACGCCCAGAGCGACACGGAATAGATCAGGCACACCTTGAGCAGCAGGCGAAACGTCTCGCGCACGCGCGCGGTGTTTTTCGCGCCGAAGTTGTAGCTCGTGATCGGCTGCGCGCCCTGTCCGATGCCCTGCAGCGGCAGCATGGCAAACTGCATCACGCTCGTGAGGATCGTCATCGCGCCGACGGCGATGTCGCCGCCGTACCTGAGCAGGGAGGCGTTGAAGCACACGGAGATGACGCTCTCGCTCGCCTGCATCGTGAACGTCGCCAGACCAAGCGCCACGCACGGCAGGATGAGCTTAGGCGAGACGAAGAGGTTTTGGCGCCGGAGGTGCAAAAACGCCTTCTTCCCGCACAGGAACGACAGCACCCACGCGCACGAGAGCCCCTGCGAGAGCACGGTCGCCAGCGCCGCGCCGCGCACACCCATGTCCAGCGCGAAGATGAAGACCGGGTCGAGAATGATGTTCGCCGCCGCGCCGATGAGCACCGTGTACATACCTACCTTGGCAAAGCCCTGCGCCGTGATGAAGGCATTCATGCCGAGCGTGAGCTCGACAAAGAGCGTGCCGAACGCATAAATATGCAGATAGTCGGCGGCGTAGCCGATGGTGTTCTCACTTGCGCCGAAGGCCAGCAGCGCGTCGCGCCCCCAGAGCAGCAGCGCCGCCGTGAGCACGACGGAGATGCCGATCTGCAGCGTGAAGCAGCCGCCGAGCGTCTTTTCGGCGCTGTCCATATCGTCGCGCCCCATGTAGATCGACGCGCGCGGCGCGCCGCCGGAGGCTGTGAAGCACGCGAAGGCCGACACGATCAGGATGATCGGCAGGCACACGCCCACGCCGGTCAGCGCGGCGCTGCCGACCTCGGGAATGTGGCCAATGTAGATGCGGTCGACGATGTTGTAGAGCATATTGACCAGCTGCGCGATCACCGTCGGGATCGCGAGCCGGCGCAGAAGCTGTCCGACCGGCTCCGTGCCGAGAAATGTTTTGTCCTGCTGCATTCAGAGTGCCTCCCCGTGTGCGATGTGGTCCAGATTTTGTGCGAACGCCGTCAGGCAGCGCTGGAACGTCTCGAGCGCGTCGGGCGCGACGCCCGCGGACATCTGCGCGATGAACTGCTCCTGCAGGGCCTGCCCGCGCGCGATGATGGGCGCGGCCTTGTCCGTGCACACGAGGCGGCAGCGCCGCCGGTCGCCGGGGTCGCGCGTGCGCAGCAGATACCCCTCGCGCACGAGCTTGTCGACGTGAAACGACACGATGCCCGGCTTGAGCCGGCGATATGTGCAGATGTCGCGCGCGGTGTCCAGCCCCGGATTGTTGGCCAGAAAGAGCAGGATGTCCACGGCGTTGGGCGCCATGTCCAGCTCCGCGCTCAGCGGCTGCATGACGACGGCGTAGGCGTCGAGGATGCGGCGCGTGTATGTGTAGACCTGCGATGCGGTGAGCACGGCGGTCACCTCCTGAAAATAGTTCAATTTTGAACGATTTTGTATTATACCAGCTTCCGCCCGGAAAGCAAGCGGAAATTTGTGAACAATTCTATTGACAAGAAAAACAGCGCGTGTATAATTGTATACAATAATACAAAGCAACGGAAAGGAGTCCCACTGCCATGCTTGAAATATCCAGAAAGACGAATTTGCTGGAGCAGAATGCGTATAAATATTCGCTCCAGGATGTAGCGGAACCCAACCTCCAGCGCGACATTTATACTCAGGGCATGGTGCCGAAGGTGCCGTTCAACCACCGGCGCGTGCCGATGAATATGCCCGAGGAGATCTGGATCACGGACACGTCCCTGCGCGACGGGCAGCAGTCCGTGGAGCCGTACACGGTCGACCAGATCGTCAATATCTATAAGTATCTCTCCCGGCTCGGCGGTCCGTACGGCATCATCCGGCAGACGGAGTTTTTCATCTACAGCAAGAAAGACCGCGAGGCGCTCGAAAAGTGCATGGAGCTGGGGCTGAAGTTTCCGGAGATCACGACGTGGATCCGCGCGACGAAGGAGGACTTTCGCCTCGTGCGCGACCTCGGCATCCGCGAGACGGGCATTCTCGTCAGCTGCAGCGACTACCACATCTTCAAGAAAATGAAGATGACGCGCCGTCAGGCCATGGACTATTACCTTGCGACCGTGGCGGATGCGTTCGCGGCGGGCGTCGTGCCGCGCTGCCATCTGGAGGACATCACGCGCGCCGATTTCTACGGCTTTGTCGTGCCGTTTGTCAACGAGCTGCAAAAGCTCTCGCGGCAGGCGGGCATCCCGGTCAAGATCCGCGCGTGCGACACCATGGGCTACGGCATCCCCTACACGGAGGCGGCGCTGCCGCGCAGCGTGGCCGGCATCATCTACGGTCTGCAGCAGTATTCCGATGTGCCGAGCGAGTGCCTTGAGTGGCACGGACACAACGATTTTTACAAGGCGGTCGTCAACGCCTCGACCGCGTGGCTCTACGGTGCGAGCGCGGTCAACTGCTCCCTGCTCGGCATCGGCGAGCGCACGGGCAACATCCCGCTCGAGGCGATGGTGTTCGAGTACGCGTCGCTGCGCGGCTCGCTCGACGGCATGGACCCGACCGTCATCACCGAGATCGCGGACTATTTCCAGCACGAGATCGGCTATGACATCCCGCCGATGACGCCGTTCGTCGGGCGCGACTTCAACGCCACGCGCGCCGGCATCCACGCCGACGGGCTGCTCAAGGATGCGGAGATCTACACGATCTTCGACACCGAAAAGCTCCTCAACCGCCCGGCGTCCGTGCAGGTCGGCAAGACCTCCGGCCTTGCGGGCATCGCCTACTGGATCAACCAGAACTACCGCCTGACCGGGGACGCGCAGATCGACAAGCACGACCCGCTCGTGCTTGCGCTCAAGGGCTGGGTGGATGCGGAATACGAGGACGGCCGCCAGACCGTCATCTCGGCCAAGGAGCTCAACGCCAAGATCGCGGAGCTGGCGCCCGGCCGCTTCGCGCAGGTCTGACAGGAGGTGCAGCATGAAAGATTTCCGTACCGTTACGCTGGCCGATCAGGTGTTTGAGCGGCTGGAATCCGACATCATACAGGGCGTTTACCCGCGCGGCGAGGTGCTCACGGAGCTGCGGCTCGTCGAGCAGCTCAACGTCAGCCGTACGCCCATCCGCGAGGCGCTGCGCCGGCTCGAGCAGGAGCACCTCATCGCCGACACCGGCAAGGGCACGGTCGTGCTCGGCATCACGGCGGAGGACCTGGTGGACATCATGGACATCCGCTGCAAGATCGAGGGGCTCGCGTCGTACTACGCGGCGAAAAACGCTTCGCCCGACGGTCTTGCGCGCCTGCAGCACATTCTGGACCTGCAGGAGTTTTACTTTGAAAAGCGCGACGCCGAGCACCTGCGCGAGATGGACGATCAGTTTCACGACATCATCTGCGACATGAGCGGCCACGCCGTCATCAGCGACACGCTCGTGCCGCTGCACCGCAAGACCCGCCGCTACCGTAAGGCGTCCATTGCCGACGCCAAGCGCACGGCACAGGTGGTCAAAGAGCACCGCGCCATTTATGAGGCCATCGCCGCGGGCGATGCCGATGCGGCCGCCGCGCTCACGACCGAACACACAATCCACGCAAAGAAAAGTATGATCGAAAGGATGGATCTCCATGGGTGAGACACTGGCTCAAAAAATCATCCGCGCACATCTGCTGCACGGCGACATGACCCCCGGCAGCGAGATCGCCCTGCGCATTGACCAGACGCTCACGCAGGACGCGACCGGCACGATGGCCTATCTCGAGTTCGAGACGATGGGCATCCCGCGCGTAAAGACCGAGCTGAGCGTGGCCTACGTCGACCACAACACGCTGCAGTCCGGCTTTGAAAACGCGGACGACCACCGTTACCTCCAGACCGTGGCCGCAAAGCACGGCGTCCGGTTCTCGCGCCCCGGCAACGGCATCTGCCATCAGGTGCACCTCGAGCGCTTCGGCAAGCCCGGCAAGACGCTCATCGGCTCGGACAGTCACACGCCCACCGGCGGCGGCATCGGCATGCTGGCCTTCGGCGCGGGCGGCATGGACGTCGCGGTCGCCATGGGCGGCGGCGCGTACTACATCACCATGCCGAAAATGTTTAAGGTCAACCTCACCGGCACGCTGCGCCCGTTCGTCACCGCCAAGGACATCAGCCTCGAGCTGCTGCGCATCCTGTCGGTCAAGGGCGGCGTCGGCGCGATCATCGAGTGGGGCGGCCCCGGCATCGCGGCGCTGTCCGTGCCCGAGCGCGCGACGATCACGAACATGGGCACGGAGCTCGGCGCGACGACGTCGATCTTCCCGTCGGACGACGTGACGCGCGCGTTTCTCGCGGCCGAGGGGCGCGCGGCGGACTTCACCCCGCTGCAGAGCGACCCGGACGCGCACTATGACCGCGTCATCGACATCGACCTCGACAAGCTGCAGCCTATGATCGCCTGCCCGCACAGCCCGGACAATGTCGTCCCCGTGGCGTCGCTCGCCGGCACGAAGGTCGATCAGGTCTGCATCGGCTCGTGCACGAATTCGTCCCTGTTCGATATGCTCAAGGTCGCGGCGCTGCTGCGCGGCAAGACCGTCGCCCCGGGCGTGAGCCTGTCCATCTCGCCGGGATCGAAGCAGGTGCTGACCATGCTCTCTGACTGCGGCGCGCTCACGGACATCCTCGCCAGCGGCGCGCGCCTGCTCGAGTGTGCCTGCGGCCCGTGCATCGGCATGGGCTTCTCGCCGAATTCCGGCGGCGTGAGTCTGCGCACGTTCAACCGCAACTTCCTCGGCCGCAGCGGCACGAAGGACGCGCAGGTCTACCTCGTCTCTCCGGAGACGGCGGTCGCCGCCGCGCTCACAGGCGTCATCACCGACCCGCAGACCCTCGGGGAGATGCCCGCCGTCACGCTGCCGGACAGCTTCCGCATCGACGACCGCGCCGTGCTGCCGCCCGCCCCGGCGGACGAGGCCGACGCGGTGGAGGTCCTGCGCGGGCCGAACATCCGCCCCTTCCCGCGCAGCAAGCCCTTTGCCGACTCGCTCGCGGCGGAGCTCGTGCTCAAGGTGGGCGACAACATCACGACCGACCACATCATGCCCGCCGGGGCGAAGATCCTGCCGTACCGCTCGAACATCCCGAAGCTGTCGGAATTTTGCTTCACGGTCTGCGATCCGACCTTCCCGGCGCGCGCCAAGGCCGCCGGAGACGGCATCATCGTCGGCGGCAGCAACTACGGGCAGGGCTCGTCGCGTGAGCACGCGGCGCTCGTGCCGATGTATCTGGGCATCCGCTGCGTCGTGGCCAAGAGCTTCGCGCGCATCCATGTGGCCAACCTCATCAACGCCGGCATCCTGCCGCTGACGTTTGCTGACCCCGCCGACTATGACGCGCTGGCGCAGGGCGCACACCTGCGCATCGACAACATCCGCGCCGGTATGGCGGCGGGTGCACTCACCCTCACGGACACGGCAACGGGCAAGTCCTACCCTGTCGTGTGCAGCCTCACCGAGCGGCAGCAGGCCATCCTGCTCGCCGGCGGACTGCTCAACTATACAAAGGAGCATGCGCTATGAACGATATCGACCGCGCCTGTGCGGCGTTTCGCACCCTGCTCACCGAGCAGCAGGCCCGCGTCGCGGGCATGACTGCCGAGCAGGTGGATTATACGAACAAGGCGACCGTGACCATCGGCCTCGTGGACGGCGACGGCATCGGCCCCATCATCATGGAGCAGGCGGTGCGCGCGCTCGAGGCGCTGCTCGCCGACGAGATCGCGCGCGGCAGCATCGCGCTGCGGCGCATCCGCGGCCTCACGCTCGAAAACCGCATGGCCTGCAATCAGGCCGTGCCGGACGACGTGCTCGCGGAGATCCTGACCTGCGACGTGCTGCTCAAGGGCCCGACCACGACGCCCATGGGCGGCGGGCTCGAGAGCGCGAACGTGAAGCTGCGCCGCGCGCTCGACCTCTACGCGAACGTCCGCCCCGTGACCATTCCCGACGAGGGCATCGACTGGACGTTCTTCCGCGAGAACACGGAGGGCGAATATGCCCTCGGCAGCCGCGGCGTGGAGCTGCCCGGCATGGCCGTGGACTTCAAGGTCACGACCGACCCCGGCACGCGCCGCATCGCCCGCGCGGCGTTTGACTACGCCCGGCGCAACGGCAAAACGCGCGTGACCGTCGTCACGAAGGCAAACATCCTCAAAAAGACCGACGGCAAGTTCACCGCCATCTGCCACGAGGTGGCCGCCGGCTATCCGGAGATCACCGTCGATGACTACTATATCGACATCATGGCGGCGAACCTCGTCAACGAGCGCGTGCGCGGCGGCTTTCAGGTGCTGCTGCTGCCGAACCTCTACGGCGATATCATCACCGACGAGGCCGCGCAGCTGCAGGGCGGCGTCGGCACGGCGGGCAGCGCCAATATCGGCGACCGCCACGCCATGTTCGAGGCCATCCACGGCTCGGCCCCGCGCATGATCGAGCGCGGCATGGGCGACTACGCAAACCCGCAGAGCATCCTGCGCGCGGAGGTCATGCTGCTGCGGCACATCGGCCGCGCTGCTGCGGCCGACCGGCTCGAGGCGGCGCTCAACGCCTGCCCGGTCGTCATCACCGGACAGCCGGACGGCGCGACCTGCGCCGACTACGGCGACGGGATCCTGAAACTGCTCTGAAGCACACGGCGGCGCGCCCTGACGGGCGCGCCGCCGACAGCTTGTCAAGAACCTCGTAGCCTTTGTGCCCGCAGGCGCACAGAAGAAAAATTTTTCCCGGTTTTCGGCACGGGGCATTTACATATCTGCCCTTTTATGCTATCATGTTGTCTATAATAAACACTCGTGATTATTATTTTGCACAAAGATAGAAAGGCCTTTTTCATATGAGCAGAAAACCATTGGGGCAGGAAGTCTCGGAGGAGGACGTTCTCAATGCCGCAAAGAAGATCTTTTGCGAATACGGCTTTGACAACACCAACCTCAACGACATTGCCCGCGAGCTGAACACAACGCGCACTCCGATCTACTACTACTTTGAAAACAAGCAGAACCTTTACGAGGCGGTCGTGAAAAAGCACCTGACCGGCAAACTGGAGACGTATACCGAGCTTTTTGCCAGCGACATGCCGTTTTTCGACAAGGTGCGCAAGGATCTCGACCTGTCGTCGCACCTGCGTCTGGCGGAGAAGGAGCTCTTCACCGGCATCAACTCCAAGCCGCAGCTTGCCGCCGCGCGTGATTTTCAGACCGACATCATGCACCGCATCCACAAGATGAAGACGCAGTACATCCAGAAGGCGATCGACGACAAGATCCTCCGCCCCGACACGGATGTAGAGTCGTTCATGGTGTATTTCTACGTCATCTCCCTCGGCATCGAGGCGGTCGACAAGCAGGACGGCTGGTATGATATGACCGAGGCGCGCATCTCCCGCCTGATCGACACGGTGCTTGACGCGATCATGCTGCGCTACAAGGCGCTGTGACCCGTCCGGGCGGACATATACATATATTATATTGTAATGCGTCTGGCAAAAACCGCGCAGAGGCAAAAAGCACATCCCCCCATCGGGGGGATGTGCTTTTTGATATGGTGGGGGGGAAGAACGAATGCGGTATTATGCGTAGGGATTGATGAGCTGCGGCTTGACGGCTTCCTTTTCCGCCGCAAAGTAGATCTCCTTGACCTCGTAGGGCTTGGTCGGCAGGCTGGCCGCGGCCTCGTATGCCGCCGTGGTGGCGTGCACGATGAAGCCGGGCTTGACGCTGTCGCCGAGCTTGCACACGTGCGGGAACGCGTCCTTGATCTCATTGTAGAGCTCGGCGACCGGACGCACGCCCAGCGCCACGACAACCAGATCAGCGGGCAGCACGCGATCCTCACCGGAGGCGACGGAGGCAACGGTCACACCGGCGCCGTCCACGCGCAGGATCCTGTGGCCGAGGACGGTCTGAACGCCGGCGTCCTTGGCGTAGAACAGGTCGAGGCGGTGGTCGGTGTTGGCCGGGATCTCGTCGGGCATCATGTCCACGACGGTGACGGTGTTGTCCTGCGCGAGCATGCGCGCGGCCTCCAGACCGGTCTGACCGGCGCCGAGCACGACGACCCGCTTGCCGGAGACGGCGGGCTTGCTGCGGATATACTCGCGCACGCTCAGCACGTTCTCGCCGCTGAGTCCGTCGATCGGCGGGATGAACTCGTCGGAGCCGGTCGCGACGAACACAGCGTAGGGATCCATGGCGCGCAGCATCTGCGGGGTGCACTCGGTGTTGAGCTGCACACGGATGCCGAGCTTGCGGATCATGCGCTCGTAGTAGTCGATGAGCCAGCCGAGCTTGTATTTGCCGATCGGAGCGTCGGCGAGGTTCACTGCGCCGCCGATGCGGTCGGACTTTTCAAACACGGTCACGTCAAAGCCGCGCTTGGTGAGCGTCACGGCGGCCTCGAGTCCGGCAGGGCCCGCGCCGATGACGGCCACGGGCAGATGGTCGCCGTTGATGTTGAGCTGTGCGGGCATGCAGTATTCGCGGCGGCCTCTGGGGTTCATGGTGCAGCCGGGCTGCTGCGGGCCGAAGGGCGTCTTGGTCAGGCAGTGCATGCACGACACGCAGTATTTGAGCTCATCCTCGCGCCCCTGTGCGATCTTGCTGCAGAACTCCGGCTCGGCGAACAGCTGGCGGCCGAGGGCCACGGCGTCGCACTTGCCGTCGCGGATGATGCTGTCGATGTAGTCGGGATGGCGCAGCGAGCCGCAGGCCGCGACCGGGATGCTGACGCTGTTTTTCACGACCTCGGCATAGGGGACCTTCCAGCCCTCTTCCCAGTTGCCGTCGGCGCTCATACCGGTCAGGCGCGACATCACGCCGCCGCCGTTGACGGTGATGAGGCTCACGCCGTGCTGCTCGAGCAGCGACGCCGCGCTGCCGAGCCAGGCCATGCTGGCCTCGCCGTCGTGGCAGTCCGAACCGTTCATCTTCGCCACGACCTCCACGTCGGGGCAGGCCTTTTTGATGCGGTCGATGATCTCGAGCGAGAAGCGCATGGCGTTGTCCACGTTCTGCGCGCCGTATTCGTCCGTGCGGTGGTTGAAGTACGGGCTGTAGAACTGCTCGGGCAGGTAGTTGTGCGCCATGTGCCACTCGATGGCGTCGGTGCCGGCCTTGGCACAGCGGATGGCCGCGTCGACATATTTCTGCTGCATCTCCTGGATCATCTCGCGGGACATGTAGTTGACCGCGACCAGCTTCGGGCCGTTGGTCTCGATGTAGTCGGCCTGCGTGTAGGGCAGGTGGCCGGGCATCCAGAGCTGGCAGGAGAACTTCGCACCCTCGCCGTGCACGGCGTCGATCGCCGCCTTGAGGCCGGGGATATACTTGTCGTCGTTGAGGAAGGGCTGCTCATGCTGGCCGTACCACTTGGGCTCGACGCACATGATGCCCGGGGTGATGAGCGCGGTGCCGCCGTGGGCGATGGTGCGGTAGTATTCAATGTATTCCTGACCGATGAAGCCGTTGGTGCAGAAATACTTGGCCATCGCCGAGAGGATCACGCGGTTGCGCAGCTCCATATTGCCGACTTTCAGCGGCTCGAGAAGTTTTCTCATGATCGTTTGTACTCCTTCTTAGATTTGTCTGTCGCGGCGCGGCTCAGTGCGCGCGGGTCATCAGATCGGTCATGTATCTGCGCACGTCGTCGTCCGAGACGTGCTTGGCGGACATCTGGATGAGGCGCTGCTCGCGCAGGACGAATTTGACGAAGTTGTCGTAGTCCTTTTCCATCGTGCAGCCGAGGTCGCGCGGCATCGGCAGGTGCACGTCGGCGCTGAGCTGCTCAATGGCGGCGACAACGGCGTCGCGCACGGTCTCCGGGCTGGCATCGGCGGGCAGATCGAGCGCGAAGGCGTCCGCGATCTGGCGCACCTTGGCGGCCTCCACGTCATACAGATGCTCGATGACATACGGCAGCGCCCACGCGCAGGTAACGCCGTGCGGCGCGTGCGTGTATGCGCCGAGCGCCTGACCGATGCCGTGACCGATCTGCACGCCGACGTCGGCCATGCCGCCCATGGCGATGTTCGCCGCGAGGAGCATGTTGTCGCGCGCCTCGAGATCGTCCGGGTGCTCGTAGGCGTTTTTCAGGTTGAAGTAGACCATCTTCATCGCCTGGATGCACAGCGGGTCGCAGTAGCAGTGCGCCTCGGGCTTGAGGAAGCCTTCGATCGCGTGCGCCATCGCGTCAAGGCCGGTCGCGCCGGTCATCTCGGGCGGCAGTGTCACGGTGACGGCCGGGTCAAGGATGGCGTAGTCGGGCACGAGCTTGTCGCGGTCACGCGTGGAGATCTTTCTCTGATTTTCTACGTCGTGCATGACGGCGGTGAAGGTCACCTCAGAGCCGGTGCCGGCGGTCGTCGGGATGCAGATGAGCGGGATGCCCGCGTTGGGGTACAGCTCCGTGCCGATCGCCGTGGTGTAATCGCGGCAGGTGCCGGGGTTGGTGATGAGCATGCGCGCGACCTTTGCGGTATCCATGCAGCTGCCGCCGCCGATGGCGACGCAGATATCGGCACCCTCCGTGCGGCCGAGCGCGGCGGCCTCTTCGATGGAATGCATGGGCGACTCGATCTCTACCTTATCATAAATGATGCAGGTGATGCCGTCGGCCTTGAGCGCCTCGATGCAGGGGTCGACGATGCCGGCCGCCTTGACGTTGGGGCCGTGCATGACGAGGGCTTTGCGGGCGCCGAGCTTCTTTGCGATATCGCCGACTTTCTTGCTGCTGCCAACGCCGTGAATGATCTTTGTAATGAAAAACTGAAATTCGTTTTGCATAAGAAACATCCTTTCTGATGTATTCGAAACTGGGGGAGTGTCCGAAACAGCGAGGCCGAGAATAATCTTGAGAGTTTATTAACAATGTCATTATATACGCCCTGCGGAAATTGTCAATAAAATCGCGAGTTTATTTTTCGCTTTGTAGAATTGCACAAAAATCGACAGAAAGCTTTGTGCAGTAGTGAAACACAAAAAATTCACAAACCGTATTGACAACGGCTTGACAATGCGGTATAACCAAATTGTCGATTGAGACGGAGAAACGCATGCGATTCCGCTCTTATCGCGAGGCGCCAGATCTCCGGACCGGCATTTTTTTCAGCTTTCAATAAACCTCGATGTTTATTAACGGAAGAAATGCCCATCGTCCTGCCATGAGCGTTTATTAACACACAACCTCTGAAAACGGAAAAGGAGACCAAGCAGCTATGTCTTACAGCTTTTTGAAGCCGGTACGCATCGGCAACATGGTCCTGAAAAACAGAGTGATCGTGCCCGCGATGGCGCGCTACCTCTGCAAGGACGGTTATGTCACGGATGCCTATGTCGAGTATCTGCGCGCGATCGCAGAGGGCGGCGTCGCCATGGTGACGGTCGGCATCATGCCGATCGATCTTAACTGGCCCAGCACGATGCCCACGCAGCCCTGCCTCGGCGATGACAAATACATCCCCGGCCTGACGCGGGCGGTCGCTGCCATTCATGCGGGCGGCGCGAAGGCAAGCCTGCAGCCCTGGATGCCCGGCCGCGCCCCGTATACCTATGCAAATGCGGTCGAGCGCGCGCAGGACATCGCGATCGTCAACCGCCTCACGGTGGATGAGATCCACAACATTCAAAAGAAGTATGCCGCGGCTGCGCTGCGCTGCGCGATGGCCGGCGCCGATGTGGTCGAGTGGCACAACGCCCACAACTATCTGGGCGAGCAGTTTTTCAGCCCCTACTTCAACCGCCGCACGGATGAATACGGCCAGCAGAGCGTGGAAAACTCTATGCGCTTCGCCAGAGAGGCGCTCACGCTCACGCGCCGGACGCTTGACGCCGCGGGCTACAGCCACGTGGAGCTGATCGCAAAGCTCAACGGCAGCGAGATCATCAACGACGACATCACGCCCGAACTGCTCGCGGCCAGCGCCAAAGAGCTGGAGAAGGCCGGCATCGCCCTCATCACCGTCAACGGCGGCGGCGGTCTGACCCGTCTGGAGGGCATGAGCGGCGACGGCCACCGTCCCGAGGGCTGGAAAGTCAAATACGCCGAGATCGTCAAGAATGCGGTGTCCATCCCCGTTGCCGCGAGCGGCAACCTCAAGCACCCGTCCTATGTGGACGCGATCATCCGCGAGGGCAAGTGCGATCTGGTCGCGCTCGGCCGCACCTCGATCTGCGACCCGCACTGGGTCAACAAGTGCAAGGCCGGCCGTGAGGATCTCATCCGCTACTGCCTGTCGTGCATGCACTGCGTGTATGCGCTGCCGGCGGATGTCTGCGGCTGCACGATGAACCCGCGCTGCCGCCGCGAGGCGTTCACGCCCCGCGTGGAGGATACTCCGCAGACCGGCGCCGGGCGCAAGGTCGTTGTCGTCGGCGCCGGGCCTGCCGGCTGTCTCGCCGCCATCACGCTGGCGCAGCGCGGCTTCCGCCCGATCCTGTGCGACAAAAACGATTTTCTCGGCGGCATGATGGTCCCGGCCGGCATGCCGATCGGCAAGCAGGAGTTCCAGAACGGCATCAATTACTATGCCAATATGCTGCGCGAGCTGAAGGTGGACGTCCGCCTGAACACGGAGGTCACGCCCGAGCTGCTGCAGGCGGAGGCACCCTATGAAAAGCTTTGAGACGACGATCAAGCCTCTGCTGAAATACGGCGACGGTGTCGCGAAGGAGACCGGTAAGAAGTTCAAGGAATTCGGCTGCACGAAGGTTCTGGCCGGCTATGATGCAAATCTGCCGGAGAGCGTGGTATCCACGGTGCTGGATTCGATCACGGCGGAGGGCATCGAGCTCATCCCGTATTCCTGCCCCTATGCCGACGGTCAGGACACCGGCGTGCTCGAGGTGCGCCAGCTTGCCATTGACCATCAGGTGGACGGCTTTCTCGCCATGGGCGGCGGCAGCACGATGGACATCGTCAAGGCGGCGACCCTGCTGGTCGACCAGCCGCTGCCGATCGACCAGTACTTTGTCGGCTGGTACAACGGCCCGGATCTGCCGCGTAAGGCGCACCTGATCAGCATCCCCACCACGTCCGGCACGGGCGCGGAGGCGACCCGGTCGTGCATCATCGCGTCTCAGACGCTCGGCGTGAAAGCGACGCTGTCCTCTCAGGCGGCGAAGGCGGACTTTGTCTACCTCGATCCGCAGATCACCAAGAGCCTGCTGCCTTACGTCACCGCGACGACCGGCATGGACGCCATCGCCCACGCCTGCGAGGCGCTGTGCTGCACCAAGAGCAACCTGTTCACGGAGATGATCTGCGGCAAGTCGCTCGAGCTCTCGTGGGCGAACCTGCTCACGGCCTACAAAGAGCCCGACAACCTCGAAGCCCGCGCCAACATGTCCATGGCCGCCTACCTCGGCCTGACCGGTGAGAGCTACGGCAACTGCGGCCACTCCATGGCGCACGCCATCGGCGCCCGTTTCCATGTCCCGCACGGTCACTGCTGCGCGTGGACGGCTCCGGTCGCGCTGTACTTCACCCGCAAGGAGTGCGACCATGAGATCCGCCTCATCGCCCGCTGCTTCGGCATGGACGACCGGTCCGAGACCGTCGCCGCCGACGTGGCCAACGCCATGAAGAAGCTCGTCTGGGAGATGAACATCGCAACCCCGGCAGAGCGCGGCATCTCCCGCGAGGAGTTTGTCAGCGACGCGACCGTGGAGAAGGTCATGCTCGACCCGATCTGGCACTTCTGCCCCACGGAGTTTAATGAAGACACCGCCCGTCAGCTTCTCGGCGAGGTCTACGACCAGAAGCTGTACTGAGGCATTCCTTACCCGCACCGCAGGGCTTTGTCCGGCCGGCGAGGCTCTGCGGGCAAACAGGACAGGCGTATGTGCCGCTGGCCGTCCGCCTGCCGCCAAAATGAAGCAACGATAAGTTTGGATCTCGTGCGCGCAGGGATTCGGCGATCCGTTTACAAGCAGTAGAAAGAGAGTGAACCTCCGATGAAAACGCTCAAACGCAATCCCTGGTATATCGCGGCCGGCTGTTTCCTGCAGATGTTCCTCGGCATGGGCCTGTGCTCCAGCTTTTCCATGATGCTCCCCGAGATCAGCGCCCACACCGGCATCTCCACCGGCTCCATCTCCGGCAACCTGACGGTTGCATATCTGGCATCCTTTATCGTTTCCATGTTCTTTTTCAAGCCGCTGCTCCGGAAATTCGGCGCCAAAAAGCTCCTGATCTTCGGTGATCTGCTGCTGATGTTCCATTACATCCTGTACTCCTATGCCGAGACGATCTGGTTTCTGCGCATCTGCGGCACGCTGGGCGGCCTTGTGACGCTCTTTGCCTGCGCGACGCCGGTCTCCGTCGTCATCACCAACTGGTTCGTGGACAAGCGCTCGTCCGTGCTGGCCTTCATCATGGGCGGCTACGGCTTCGGCGGCATGATCATCCTGCCGATCGTCGGCCGGCTCATCGCGGCCTACGGCTATCAGGTCGCTTACCGCTGCCATGCGCTCGGCGGCGTGCTGCTGCTGTTGGTCACGATCTTCATGATCGTCGACGACCCCGCCAAGCTCGGCGTGAAGCCCTACGGCTATGAGAAAGCGGCGGAGATCGCCGCGGCCGTCGCGGCAAAGAAGGAAAAAGAGAGCCGTCAGGGCGGACTCGATCTGGCCGCGGCGCGCAGGACGCCCAGCTACTGGCTGCTGTGGATCGGCCTTGCGATCTCCTCGTTCCCCGGCGTGGCGTTCCGGTTTTACAACGGCGCGTTCTTCCGCGGCCCCATCGGTCTGGACACCGTCACGTATTCCAACTGGGCGTCCGTGCTGTCGGTCTGCATCGCGGCCGGCATGATCCTCATGGGCGTCATGGCCGACAAGCTTGGCAGTGTGAAGATGGTCGTGCTGATGCACGTCGTTTCCATCGTCGGCTACGCCTGCGCGATCGTGCTCATGAACAACACCGGCTCGTTTGCGCTGCTGCTCGTCACGGTCATCCTGTGCGGCATGAACGGCCCGCTCGACAACGCGACCGCACCCTACCTGATCCCCGAGGCCTTTGGCCGCAAGTATTATGATGAGATCATCGGCTCATATGCCGGCGCAATGATGATCGGCAACGTCTGCGTTCCCATGCTGCTCGGCGGCATCATCTCCGACGGGACGGCGGCGTCGTTCGGTCTCGCGTGGAAGATCATCATCGGCTTCGGCGCTGCGGCGATGGTGATCCTGCTCGTCGGCCTGTTCAAAGGGCCGTACCGCAAGCAGTATCTCGCGCTCAGAGCGGCGGAAAAACAGCAAAAAGCACTTGGCACAGCGGAGGAATGAACAATGGCTGATTTTCAGGAAATTCTGTATTCCCGCGCCAGCATCCGCGCCTTCACGGACGCGGAGCTGAGCGACGAGCAGCTCACCGAGCTGGTTCGCGCCGGGCTTGCGGCGCCGTGGGCATTTCACGATCATGCGCGGCATCTGTGCGTGATCGCCGGACACGAGAACGTGCAGAAGCTTGCACGCGTGTTCGCCGAGGTGCTCGGCCGTCCTAGATATAATATGTATGCGCCGGCGGCTGCGATCCTCGCCTGCGTCGAGCGCGGCAACGACAATCAGAAGCTGGAAGTCGGCTGCATGCTCGAAAACATTTTCCTGCGGGCCACCGACATGGGCATCGGCTCATGCTGGATCAATCAGGCCCGCGACATCTGCGACGACGCGCGCGTGCGCCCCGTCCTGCGTGCATTCGGCGTGCCGGACACGCACGTGTGCTGGGGCATCGCCATCGTCGGCTATGCGGCCGCAGCGCCGCGTGCGCAGGTGCACCAGGAAGGCACGTATAACATCTATCATTGAATCCATTTAGAGAGGAAACAGAAAACCATGACAGAACTTGAACTCAAGAAGTACTCGCGCAATGCGCTGCTCGGGTCCTTCGTTTCCATGCTGACCGCCGGTCTGGCGACCATGATGTACTCTGTCTGCATCTCGACCATTCGAACCGACCTCGCGCTCACGGCAGTGCAGGCGGGTTCGCTCGGTACCTATACCTTCATGGGTCAGATGCTCGGCGGCATGGTGGCCGGCTACCTTGCCGACCGCTTCGGACGCAAAAACATCCTGATCGTTGACGTCATTCTGGCAACGCTGGCCGTGTTTGCGACCTCGCTGCTGCAGTCTTACTCCATCTTCGGCCTGCTGCGCTTTGTCACCGGCGTCGGCCTCGGCGGCTGCTACTACATCGCCTCCATCCTCATCGGCGAATTCGTGCCCACCAATAAGCGCGGCTTCATGAGCGGCGTCGCCACCTCCGTGTGGAACTTCGGCTATGTCGTCTGCTGCGCCATGTCGGCGTTCGCGCTGCCCAGCATCGGCTGGCGCTGGTGCTTCCGCATCTGCGCGCTGCCCATCATCTTCGTCATCTTCATGATCTTCGGCATGAAGGACGCCCCCTCGTTCACCGCTGCCAAGGCCAACCGCGACAAGCGCGATCAGGCTGAGGGCAAAAAGGTCAATGCCTATGCCGAGATCTGGGCACACCCGCGTATGCGCAAGTCCTTCATCATCTGGTCGATCTCCATGATCCTGTACTTCTACGGCTACTACGGCCTCATCACCTGGCTGCCCAACTACGTGCAGTCGCAGGTCGGCATGCAGTCCGGCGGCTGGATTACCGCGGCCGGTTACATCGCCATGATCATCGGCACGGCCGGCGGCGGCAAGATCGCCGATAAGATCGGCCGCAAGAAGCTCTTCCTCATCGGCACCATCGGCACGGCGATCTTCGGCCTGTGCCTGGCCTTCTGGGCCAACAGCAGCAACATCCTCGTGCTCATGCTGCTCTACGGCGTCTGCTACGGCATGCCCACCGGCATCCACGCGACGTTCATCGGCGAGTGCTTCCCGACGCACCTGCGCAGCACCGGCGTCGGCTTCACGTTCAACATCGGCCGTCTGGGCGCGTTCGTCGCCCCCATCCTCATGGGCAAGCTGGTCGATATGAACATGATCTCGGTGGCCATCGCCACGGTCACGATCTCCTACGTGCTCTGCTCGCTGGCAACGCTGCCGATCAAGGAGCGCGAGTACGACGCGTCCAATGTTGCGGCGGAGCTCGAGGACTGATCCCCGGAATACATCCTTCTCCCTTCTTTCATTTACGCAAAGCAAAGGCGGCGCGCCCTGACGGGCGCGCCGCTGACAACTTGTAAAGAACCTCGTAGAGTTTGCGCCCGCAGGCGCAAAGAAAGTCCAATCATTTTCTTCGGCGACATGTGCGGCGAAGAAA
>PPYE01584694.1_pt1 | contig 107969 bp, 105 predicted proteins | sample 1559881 | NCBI WGS metagenome assembly PPYE01 (sample SAMN08240022, study PRJNA423297) | Human gut metagenome, whole genome shotgun sequencing project.
TGTTCATAAGGAAATTTTTAAGGCCTTTGGCATAGAACTACCTACTCCATCCTCGTTATAATTCAAGGGGGAATTTAGGCTATAAATATTATACAGCAGAGGAGGCAGTGGCCTGTATTGAAAGGGAAAAGATAGACCTGGCCTTGCTGGATATTATGCTTCCCGGTATGAGCGGCCTGGAAATATGCAGAAAGATCAGGGAAACATACACATTTCCTGTGATCATGCTGACGGCAAAGGGGGAGGAGCTGGATAAGATCACCGGCCTGAGCCTCGGGGCTGACGATTATATCACAAAACCATTCCGGCCTCTGGAGCTGGTGGCAAGAGTGAAGGCCCAGCTCCGCAGGTATAAGAGGTACAACTCCGGTTATGAAGCGGATGCAGATATACTGGAGCATTCCGGCCTTGTGCTGAATATCAGGACACATGAATGTACACTGGATGAAAAACCTCTTTCCCTGACACCTACAGAATTTTCGATCCTGCAGATTCTGTGCAGGAAGAAGGGAAAAGTGGTGAGCGCGGAGGAATTGTTCCATGAGATCTGGGGTGATGGGTATTTCAGCAAGAGCAATAATACCATAACGGTGCATATCCGCCACCTGAGGGAGAAGATGAATGACTCTTTTGAAAGTCCGAGATATATCAAGACAGTCTGGGGGTATGGATATAAAATTGAAGGATAAGATTTTGTTTCTTTTAAAAATCATCATTGGCGCCTGTGTGATATTTATGATATGCTTCGGTGTTTTTTATGTTGTGGATATTTACGGGAACGGCCTGGTGCTGGACTGGATCGCTGGCAAATTTGTATCCACTTCAGTGCAGACCAATGCAACGACAGGAGCGGAGTTTTACAAACAGGAGATTTCCTGGTTCGCGGTGAAAGATTTTCTGCTGAAGTGTTTTTGTGTCGTTTCGCTTTTTATTTCAGCAGTCATCTATTTTACCATTCATTTCTATACAAATCGTAAAGTGGCAGATACAGAAAAAGAAGCGGGAAAACTGATCTGCAGGTATATGGATACAGAAAATGCCCGGGCGGAAGATGTGTTTGCAAAGCAGTACGCAGAGATCGGAACGGAGATGGAGCGTGTAAAGTCGGCCATGCGGCATCACGAACAGGTATTGAAAGAGGAAAGTATGTGGGGATTGTTTTTGACAAGGCCTGCCGGCTGGAAAGCCTTTTAAATGAGTTTTTTGAGATCACCCGTTACAACCTACAGGAGATACCTCTGGAAAAAGAGACCATTGACCTGTATTATATGCTGGTGCAGATGATGGATGAATTTTATCCGATTCTCACTGCCCACGGAAATACAGCAGAGCTGCGCGCAGATGAGGAACTGAAACTGTACGGAGATCCGGAAAAGCTGGCAAGGGTCTTTAACAATATCCTGAAAAATGCGGTGGCGTACAGCTATCCGGACACGGTGATCCCGATCACTGCCCTGGAGGCAGAGGAAAATATGGAGATTTCTTTTGCAAATAGGGGAAAAACCATACCGAAGCAGAAGCTGGAATCCATCTTTGAGAAGTTCTTCCGTCTGGATGAGGCCCGCGGCAGCAACACAGGAGGCGCAAGGCTGGGACTGGCGATTGCAAAGGAGATCGTGGAACAGCACGGAGGAACCCTGCGGGCAGAAAGCAAAGATGAACTGACGGTATTCTATGTGTTACTCCCTTTTCGCCAATCCTGAAAAATGACAGCATCTTAGGATTTTCTTAGGAAAACATCAACTGAATATTAAAGTAAAGAACTCCCCGGACAGATATAATGTCATTAAGAACAGGGGAGTTCTTTATAAATACGCAGAGAGGATGTGCTGACCTAATGGAAAAGAGAGAGAAGACGGCCAAAAGGATGACCAGAAGACAGAGAAGGAGGCGGATACTGGCGGCAGTGATGCTGTCCGTGGTTTTGTTAGGCTTTTCTGCATATTTTGTTTTGGGACAGGACAAAGGGGAGATGTCTTCGTGGACAGAGCAGACAGATACGGAAAGCCTGAAGGGGATCAACAGCAGAAATGCCATTCTGGAGGAGCTTAAGACAGGGAAGATATTGGCGGATAAAGGGGCGGATGACAGAATCTATCCGGCATCCCTTACCAAGATCATGACAGCGGTTCTGGCAATCGAAAATATTCCGGATCTTAAGGAGAGCATAACAGTCCCGGAGAGCATATTTCCCGGCCTCTATGCGGAAGGGGCGTCCATGGCCGGGTTTTGCCCGGGGGAAGAGGCTTTGGGGACAGATCTTCTCTACGGGGTGCTGCTTCCCTCAGGTGCGGAATGCTGCCTGGCTTTTGCCGACCGGATCGCCGGTTCGGAGGAGGCCTTTGTGAAAATGATGAATGATAAGGCCGGAGAGTTGGGAATGGAGCATACGCATTTTACCAATTCCACGGGGCTTCAGGATGAGAACCATTATTCCACAGTGAGGGACATCTCTGTACTGCTTCGGTACGCTTTGGAATCGGATGCCTTCCGCCGGGTATTTACCAGCAGCAGCCACAGCACCAATCCATCGGCGTGCCATCCGGAGGGATTTACCTTTGTCAGCACCATGTTCCGGGAGATGAACAGCGCGGCAGTGTCAGGCGGCGAGATTCTGGGAGGAAAGACAGGATACACCAAAGACGCGGGACTCTGCCTTGCCAGTCTCGCAGTCATAGACGGAAAAGAGTACATTCTTGTGACGGCTCATGCAAGGGGAGACCATGAGACGAAGCAGTATCATGTGGAAGACGCGGTGAAGGTATACAGTCAAATAGGGAAATATCTGGGGCGAAAAATGTAAAGAAAGGCTTGAAATGTATATCCGGCTGTGATATGCTGTCACCAGTATATAAAGAGAGGTGCTACGATGAGAAAATAATCTATTTTTTAAAAACATGCGGAACTGGAAGAACGATACCATGGGTGTCGGAGATTTGTCATGTTATCAGAAGATAGATTATATTCATCCAATACAAGCTTAGCTGCAGTGACAGCAGGAGAGAAATCGATACTCTTACTGTCTGCATAAGGTTATGCTGCGCGCCTTTTTAAGATGTGGTCATATTCCGTAAAACGACTGTGCGTGTATTGAAAGCATGGATATAAAAAATCGTCTGGTAACAGGCGATTTTTTTATGGCGGAAGAATGGCAGAGAGCAGCATTCTGCGCCCCCTGGGAGAGTGATCTATTATGGCAAAAATAAGCGCATCGGGATTGACTTTTTGTTACGACGGAAGTTATGACGACATATTTTATGAGGCATCCTTTATCATGGATACCAATTGGAAACTTGGCCTGATCGGACGAAACGGCAAGGGCAAGACCACACTGCTCAGGCTTTTGATGGGGCAGTATTCCTACAGGGGAAGTATCAGCAGTTCGGTTTTATTCGATTATTTTCCTTTTCAAATACAAAAGGAGGATATGGAGCGTGATACGATAGAAGTGATCGAACGCATACAGCCTGACTATGAGCTGTGGAGAATCTGCAGGGAACTGGAACTTCTGCATGTGGAGGCAGATATTCTCTACCGTCCGTATCAGACACTGAGCCACGGAGAGCGCACAAAGGTCATGCTGGCAGTGCTTTTTTCCAGGGAAAATTATTTTCTGCTCATTGATGACTGTGAGATAATAGGACTAACAAGGAGAAACCCAATAACAGGCTTAAGTTAATGACATTGAATAAAATCAAGGGTTCTGCCGTGCTAGTTCTATTTTTTGACCGAAAAAGAACATGATTTTAAGTAGTTGGAAAGGAGATCCTGTCAGTGATGGACTGACTTTAAAATTTGGAGGGGTACGGTATAATGAGGAAAGTTGCATTTGCAGAAGCTGAGAGATTGAAAAAAGGAGATTAAATGATAGGTAAGGAGCTTATGAGGAAAACAATATTACCGATGCTGCTTCTGGCAGCATGGGCATGGATTACATATTATTTCTGTGTATCTTTTGGACAGACAGAGTGGTGGAAAATATGGATGATTGTTGGTATGCCATTTGGCATTCATAGAATGTGTATCTGGCTATTGCCTAAGAATTTTGACATAGGCGGAACTGCCGGTGTCTGGGCAATGAATATAATAATTGGCTGCCTGATCGGTGAGGTAGTAATCGTATGGTACATATTTCGTGCGGTATATTTTTTGATAAAGTATTTTGCACGTTTTTTAATCTGCTTTGAAAAATATAAACTGACTCACAAGGGGGAGTTCTGTCCAAACGGTGGACTGAGGGGCGGTTCATTGTGAGCCGCCTTGAACTTCCCACTTTAAGAGAGTTTACGGCAGAAAGGAAAAATTAATCGCTAATTGCATCTGTCAGTCCTTCAATAAACTTTTCCGCTGCCTTAGATTGTGTCTGATACTTTTTCCATACAATGGAAAGCACCAACGATTGTTCAGGATAAATCGGTTTAAAGCATAGGTTTGTTCCTCTGGTATTTACCAGATCTTTCAGAGTAACCAGATACCCCATTCCTTCAGTCGCCATCAGTGTGCCGTTATATACAAGATTATAAGTATTTACAACATTTAAGTCTTCTGCTTTCTGCCCGAACCATTTCAAAAAACTGGTATTCTGTATTGCCTGTCTTGACATAATCAATGGTTTATCCCACAAATTCTTTGTCTCAATTCTTTCTTTGCTCGCCAGTTCGCAGCAGGAAGGCATAATGACGCCCCAGCTTTCGGTGTAAGGCAGTGTAATATATTCATATTTGGACTGATCGATGTCGCCAAATAAAATACAGAAATCAAACAGGCCTTTATCAAGTCGATCCACAAGATCAACGGTATCACCGCTGGTGAAGTGAAAATGAATGCCGTCATATTCTTTTTGCACCTTATGGGCAACACGGATAATATTGCGAATCGAAACAGATTCCCCTGTTCCGATATAAATATCACCCGATATATTACGGTCGGTATTTTTCATTTCTGCTTCGGTGCGATGGGCAAGCGTAACGATTTCTTCCGCCTTTTTTCGGAAATACAGACCATCCTCCGTCAGCGTCACCTTGCGATTGCCGCGGATAAAAAGCTGTTTTCCGAATTCATCTTCTAAATCCTTGAGCTGTCTGGAAAGAGTAGGCTGTGTCAGATGCAGAAAATCTGCTGCAGCCGAAATACTTTGCTCACGGGCAACTGCCAAAAAATATTCCAATACGCGAATCTCCATTTGTTCATCCTCCGTTCTGCTTGTAGTATATCATTTTCCTGATATGCCCGTCAAGTATGGGAGAATATGTATTATAAGTATTTGCTATTTGTGAAAGGCAAATATATAATATAACCGTAAGAAAAGAACACAGGAGGAATCCCAATGAATAGAAAAATGATTGGGGCGATAGCAGTGCTGCTGTCCTTCGTTTTCGCTATATCGGGATGTAGTAAACAGGATATCAGTAATCCCGCCGACAGTACACAAAGCACAGGAAACAACATATCACAGGAACAGGACTTTGGGGCAAAGGGAGAAGATGCAGCGATCAATTTTTCTTCCGAATCGATTTCAATCACCGACCATTTATCTGCAGTCGGATTTACCGGTAATGACTTTTTTGAAGAATTTCTGCAAAATGGCGGTGCCAAAAAGGACGCAGATGTAGTTTCTTTCCTTGCCGGAAAGCTGTCGCTCGGAGGTCTCTCCTTTGGAGGGATGCCATTTGGATGCAGTACTCTCGCAGTGGAAAGCACGGAGGGAGAAAGGCTGTTCGGCAGAAACTTTGACTGAAACCGATGCGATGCACTCATTGTGAAATCAAATCCCGAAAGCGGGTACGCCTCTGTTTCTACAGTCAATACTGATTTTATTCAGGGCATACCGTTCTCCGCTCTGCCGGACGAAACAAAAGCATTGATTGCGCTGTATGCTCCACTGGATGGAATGAATGAAAAAGGACTCGTGGTGTCAGTCAACATGATTTCGGATGGCTCGAATATCTCACAGAATACGGATAAACCGGACATCACTACGACAACCGCCATCCGTTTGCTGCTGAACAAAGCGGCGACAGTGGAAGAAGCTGTCTCGCTTTTACAGGAATATGACTTTCATGCGTCCATGAACTTTATGGTACATCTTGCCATTGCCGACGCCGACGGAAACAGCGTGGTTGTAGAATACATTGAAAATGAAATGAGCGTTGTGTAAACACCAATCGTTACCAACTTTTATCTGACTGAAGGTGAAAAATACGGCGTTGGCACCGGGCAGTCCCATGAAAGATTTGAGATTCTGGAGAAAAGGCTGGAAAGCGGCGCAATGTCTATGACAGGTGTAAGTGTGAGTCAGATCGGATTACTGATGCAGCTTGCAGAGGCAAAACGAAATGTGAAGCTGTCAAGAGAAAAAATAGAAAAACTGCAGGAAAGGAAACTGCGCCGTCTGCTGCGCTACGCCTACCGCAATTCAACATACTATTATGAAGCTTTCAGAGATACAGGGATTACGGATAAAAACATTGACACAAGCTGTCTGCATTCCCGACTATAGATAAACGCATACTGCTGGATCGGTTCAATGATATTATCACCGTCCCGGATCTGACGCAGAGCGCTTTACAGGAATTTGACGAGGTCACCGACACTGACCGGACACCCTACAAAAATGAGTAAATTGTTTGCAGAAGAAGGCGCTGCTGTGGTGATAACTGCCCGTGGAAGGGAAAAACTGGATGAGGTGGTGCAGGAAATCCGTTCCAAAGGCGGGAAGGCTGTAGGTGTCGTTGCAGATGTCTGTTCTACAGAGGATACACAGAATGTGTTTCAAACTGCTATCCGTGAATTTGGTGATGTGGATATTTTAATCAACAACGCCGGGATCGGAGAACAGAAAATCATCGATGAAACAGATGATGAGTGGATGCTGTCTGTTATGAATATAAACCTGGGCGGCTCAATGAGGTATATCAGGGAGGCACTGAAAATCTTCCTTCCGAAAAATGACGGAGTCATTATCAATATTTCTTCCGTAAACGGTACAAGACCGTTTTGCGGGGCAACCTATACCTCTACCAAAGGTGCATTAAATACGCTGACCAAAAATGTGGCTATGCGCCTGATTGATACAAATATCCGCTGCAATGCAGTTGCTCCCGGCGCTACAGTGACACCGGCACACCTTGCAAACAAGGCCGGAGAACAGCCGGGTGGAGCTAAAATGCTGGAACACAGCGGCCACTATGTCTATTTCCCCGATCCCGAATGTGATCCTATTGATCAGGCATACGCCTGCCTGTATCTTGCCAGCAAAATGGGACGCCATGTAAAAGGCCAGGTTTTGCAGGTGTGTAACGGAGCATTTCTGTAGTAATATACCCAAATAGGGTATATTACTCATCGCGGCATTCGCAAAATGTCCGTGCGGGCACGGCCGCTTGGCTCATTGCTCGCGGAAATCAAAAAGGAGAGCTTTAAAATGTCAAAAAGCGGTATGGTAGTTGCTGATAAAGAAAAAATACGGCAGAATCTGATAGAATGCGATTGCGATGCTGAGATCATTACAAAATTTATGGATGCTATGGAACAAGGACATGAAAAAGAAGCATTAGCCTTGCTCGCAAAGCACAGGTGGGATTTATTAGATTAGTTTCACAGATGTGATAATTGCATCTGTTGTTTAGATTACTTAGTAAACCAGATAAAAAAGAAAGCTATGTGAGGTATAAGATGAAAATTATCGAAAACAAAACATTTGATGAAGAACGCGCTTTGTACGGCAGTCATGGACTGCTTGTCAGGAATACAAACTTTGACGGTCCAGCAGACGGTGAAAGCGCCTTCAAGGAATGCTCGGATATTACGGCAGAGCATTGTTTCTTCAACCTGCGTTATCCCTTCTGGCACACGCACGGACTTAAAATTTCTGATTCTGAGATGACGGGGGCTTGCCGCGCTTCTCTGTGGTACTCCGACCATATTGAAATCAGCAACACAAAGATGCATGGAATCAAGGCGCTTCGTGAATGCGGCGATGTGGTGATCCGGGACTGCGATATTATCTCTACTGAATTCGGCTGGTCTACAAGGGGAATCCGAATGGAGGATACCACAGCGGTCAGCGAATACTTCATGATGCGCTCGGAGAATATTACTTTCAGAAATGTTACCTTTAAGGGAAAATATTCTTTCCAGTACATCAAAAACGCCGTATTTGAGAACTGCAGCTTTGAAACAAAGGATGCTTTCTGGCACGGCGAGAATATCACAGTACGAAACAGTGTGATCCAGGGCGAATATCTTGCATGGTATTCAAACGGCCTGACGCTTGAAAACTGTAAAATCATCGGTACACAGCCTTTCTGCTATTGCACCAATCTGGAGCTGATTAACTGTGAGATGATCGACTGTGATCTTGCTTTTGAAAAAAGCGAGGTTGAGGCGACCATCACCACGCCTGTTATCAGTATTAAGAACCCACTGTCAGGCACCATATGCGTTCCTTCTGTCGGTGAAATTATCCGTGATGATGAGAACTCAAAAGGCGAAATTGTCACTGGCGAATGCTTCTGTCCCTGCAAGGCAAGCGCATAACGGATAAGTGCGGAGAGGAAGTGGGTCATGGAATCGCTGCTGTTTTTACTGAAAGGCATTTTGATTGGCTTATTATTCGGCGTTCCGGTAGGTGCAGTCGGTACTATGACAGTGAGCAGAACACTGAATCACGGTTTTCGTGCAGGAATGATCACGGGACTCGGTTCATCCGCTGCTGACTGCATTTATGCGGCGGTCGGAGCGTTCGGCCTGACGCTTGTTTCGGATTTCCTGCTGAAATATGAAACCGTGATCCATCTGCTCGGAGGCGGCCTTGTAATTGCAATGGGGATCGGCGCAATTCTGAAAAAAACGACAGATGATTCCGGAAAGAAACCTGTTGAAAGAAAATCGTTGATGTTCCTGTCCGCATTTGCGGTAGGCATTACCAATCCTGCGGCGATCCTCACTTTTCTATAAGCCTTTTCCTACTTTGATCTGGCAGTAGGAATGAACGCTGTAAACGGCGTGCTGCTTGTTCCTAGTGTGCTGGTTGGCACCTTTCTGTGGTGGCTGGTTCTTTCAGGCATCTCAAGTCGTTTTCGAGAAAAAGCGATAAAACACCAAGTGTTACGCATACATCCATAGCTGAAGAATCACAGGACACCATGACATCTGATACAAATACATCTAATGAAACTACTGCGGAGAAAACGGAAGACAGTGTTTCCGAATCCGGGACTACGTCAACAGAATCAACGGTAGAGCCGGAAAAGAATACATCATCAAAGCCTGTTACCGAGTTGCCGGAAACTACCAAAGAGCCTGTAACAACAGAACCATCTATACCATCAAAGGAGGAAGAACCGACTATTGCTGTTGCCGGTCCCTTTGGGGCTGTAAAAGAGCAGTCCGCCGGGCTGTACGCCGAAGAACTGGCGGCTCGCGGATTTGCCGCAATGGCGTTTGATCCGTCCTTTATCGGAGAAAGCGGCGGAGATGTGCGCAATGTTGCCTCGCCGGATATCAATACCGAGGATTTTTCGGCAGCGGTGGATTTTCTTTCTGTTCAGGATTTTGTCGCTCCCGAAAAGATAGGTATTCTCGGCATCTGCGGCTTTGGCGGTATGGCTCTTAATGCTGCAACAATGGATACCCGTATCAAAGTCACTGTCACCTCAACGATGTACGATATGACTCGTGTTGGTGCAAATGGATATTTTGATGCAAATGATAATCCGGATGATCGCTATGCAATGAAAGTGGCATTGAATGCACAGCGCACGGAGGATTATAAAAACGGCACATACAAAAGAGCAGGCGGCGTGGTTGATCCGCTGCCCGATGACGCACCGTTTTTCGTGAAAGACTATTATGATTATTATAAAACAGAGAGAGGCTACACCGAGCGCAGCCTGAATTCAAACGACGGCTGGAATACAACCGGCACGCTAACATTCCCTGTTATGCCGATCCTCAAATACAGCAACGAAATCCGAAGCGCCGTTTTGATTATACACGGCGAAAAGGCGCACTCCTGATGCGCCCCGAGGAAACGGTTCCTGCATGGGCGTTCCGTTTCCTGCAAGCCATTCCCGGAGTGACCATGGTGTTATCCGGTATGTCCGATATGGAACAGCTCAAGGCCAATATCGCTACATGGCAGGAGGATAAGCCGCTGACACAAGAAGAGTTTGACCGGATTGTCAGCCTTGCCGACGAAGAGACCCGCAAGGGTGGTCTCCCCTGTACGGCCTGCCACTACTGCACATCCCATTGCCCCAAAGAGCTGCCGATACCGGAACTGATTGCCTTGTACAACGAGCATAAAATTACAGGCGGCGGCTTTCTTGCCCCGATGGCGGTGGGCAGTATGCCGGAGGAAAAGCGTCCCGCAAACTGCATCGGGTGCAAAAGTTGTGAACAGGTCTGTCCCCAGCAGATCAAAATTTCCGGGATGATGAAAGATTTCACCTCGATGATAGGGATGTGAGATAAATGGAATAACGGCGCTTTTGATTATCTGATGAAACGAAAAGAAAAGTAAATAAAAAAATTGACACAATGTCAAAACAGGTATTGACACGGTGTCAGAAAAGCGCCAAAATGTAGATGCTGACACAGAGTCAGAATAAAAACAAAGGAGCATACTGCTATGAAAAAGAATATTGGCTCTCAGTTAGCCTTGTATCCTACTCCTGTAACCGTGATTGGAGCAATGAATGGCGAAAAACCGACCTGGACATTAGTTGCCCATGTTGGCATTATCGGGCATGACCGTGTGCTGGTCAGTCTTGCCGCTCTGCATTTTATCAATCATTGTATTAAAGAAAATCAGAAACTGTCCATCAATATCGTGGATGAAGGATTGCTGGCACAGGCGGATTACTGCGGGGCAGTCAGCGGTGCAAAAGAGGATAAAGGGGACTTGTTTTCTTATGAGCCGGGTGCCGCAGGCACGCCAATTATAGAAAAGGCTCCCCTGGCAATGGAGTGTACAGTTGTGGATATCTACAATACAAATGGATTTGAAAGTTTCATTTGTAAGATTGACAATACCTTCGTGGAGGAAGAACACTTGAACGAGGACGGGAAGATTAACTACCATACTTTAACTGCTTATGAGTATTTAAAGACGGGGAACGTGATTGGCAAGTGTCTGTCGTTTAAGAGCAAGGAGTGAGATTATGCCAAAGGGATCACCGGAGCTTACGCAGGCAAGGCATGATGAGATTGTGAACGCCTGTGCAAAGCTGTATGAGACAATGGGTTTTAAGGAAATTACAATAAAAGAGATTGCGAATTTTACATCTTTTACCCGTTCCTCCATTTATAACTATTTCCAAACGAAGGAAGAAATTTTCCTCGCTCTTTTCAAACAGGAATATGAGATGTGGACAAAAGATGTAGACGGTTTGAATCCGTCCGGGGTAGGAGATGCAAGGCTGGAATTTTCCAGTCAGATCGCCCATACGCTGGAACGACGGGAACGGCTTTTGAAGCTTCTTTCCACCAATATGAATGAAATGGAATTAAATAGCAGGTTGGAAAATCTTGTGGCATTTAAGACTGCGTATGGGGCATCGGTGGATGCGGTTGGGAACTGCCTGCAGCGGTTCTGCCCTAATATGTCCAGACAGGACAGGGAAGACTTTGTATTTTCTTTCTTTCCGCTGGTTTATGGGATTTATCCCTATGCGGTGGTATCCGATGAGCAGAAGGAAGCGATGGAAAAGGCGGGTGTACATTTCCGATACATGTCAATTTATGAGATTGCCTGCCTTGGGGCAAGAAAACTTTTGGGGGTATAAGAACATGAAAATAGTAGTATTGGAAAGCAGCCCGCACAAGAAAGGTTCGTCTAATATGCTGGCAGGGGAGTTCATCAAAGGGGCCGGGGAAGTCGGCCATACGGTAGAGGTTCTGGATGTGGCTCACATGGATATGCACCCGTGCCTGGGATGTGGGCATTGTGGGATGAATGGTGCGTGTGTTTATAAGGATGACAACCATATAATCAGAGATGCGCTCCTTGCTGCGGATATGGCGGTGTTTGTCACGCCGATTTATTACTTTGGAATGTCCGCGCAGCTTAAAATGGTTATTGACCGTTTTTACAGCTACACCACGAAGCTGTCCGGCAAGGGTCTGAAAACTGTGTTGATTACTGCAGCGTGGGATGCGGATGATGATGTAATGCCCTATACGGCAGAGCATTATAAAAAGCTGTGCCGGTATATGAATTTTAAAGACTGTGGAATGGTTCTCGGCACAGGATGCGGATCTCCTTCCGTGACGGCGGGAAGCAGCCACATGGAAGAAGCCTATCGGCTTGGGAAATCATTATAAGGAGGGTTTGGCTATGGATAAGAAAATATTGGTCGCTTATTTTTCTGCAAGCGGGGAAACGGAAAATTCGGAGGTTATGATTGTTTTATTGTGCTGTCTCATTTTAAGGGACACGCTATGGCAGGTTTTGGCGGTGCCATCAAAAATATCTCGATTGGTATTGCTTCATCTGAGGGAAAAGCGCATATCCACAGCGGCGGCACAGGCGGCAGTATGTGGGGCGGCGATCAGGATGCTTTTCTTGAATCTATGGCAGAGGCGGGAAAGAGTGTTTCGGACGCACTTGACGGCAATATTCTTTACATCAATGTGATGAACCGCCTGTCGGTGGACTGTGACTGCGATGGCAATCCTGCAGAGCCGGATATGCACGATATCGGCATTCCCATTGCATCAGCCATGGGCATTGCCTCGCCGCTGTGTATGTACGGAACAATCCCTATTGCTGCATCTTTTTCAAAAAGCGGAATCAGGGATGACTGGCTGGCGGCATTTATGATGAGTTCGGTGCTGCTCAATCCGCAGCTTATTCTATACAGCATGGCACTCGGAATGACTGCTTTAGTGGTACGCATCTTGTCTTGCTTTTTATGTGGGATTGCTTCCGGATTACTGGTGCGCGTCTGCTATCGGAACAATCCGTTCTTCCGTTTCGATGGTTTTGACGAACCGAAAAGCAGGGAAATCCATCGGAATATCCTCCTGCGGTATCTGAAAAACCTCTGGCGCAATGTGAGAGTGACCGGACTCTATTTTCTGTTCGGCATTCTGCTCTCGGCTCTGTTTCAGCGCTATGTGCCGACTGAGGTTATAACTACGCTGTTCGGCGGCAATGAAGCGTGGGGCGTGCTGATGGCAGCAACCATCGGAGTACCGCTTTATGCCTGTGGCGGCGGGACAATTCCGCTTTTGCAGCAGTGGCTGTGGGATGGAATGAGCATGGGCAGTGCAGCAGCGTTCATGATCACCGGATCGTCGATAAAGATTACGAACCTTGGCGCACTCAAAATCGTGCTTGGGATGAAACGGTTTGTGCTGTATATTGCTTTCATTATGATGTTCTCGCTGGCAACTGGCCTGGTGGTGAACCTTGTAACTTAGAAGAAACAGAGAGTGATGGATATATGGATGAGAAGGAGCTTATATGGATTCGATGCCCCGTTTGCAAGCATAAAACCCGTGGAAAGTCAGGGATGATACGGAATTAAAGAATTTTCCATTATATTGTCCAAAGTGCAGGCGGGAAACGCTAATCGATATGATAGAACTGAATACGACAATTATCATAGAGCCAGACGCACAGACGCAGAGCCGATGAACCAGTGAGTAATCACGGTTGTTTTGTGATGGAGACGAAATTACCATGACGAGTAAGGAGTTCGATATTCTGGAATTTCTTGCCAGAAACAAGGGCCAGGTGTTTAGTAAAGAGCAGATTTATGATAGGATATGGTGAGAATATTATGTGGCAGATGACCGGAATATTACTGCTTATATCAACAAAATCCGTAAGAAGATCGAGCCGGATCAGTCCAAACCAATTTACATTCAAACAGTCTGGGGCGTGGGTTACAAATTTAATGAGAAGATAAGCAGAGATGTATGAAATATGCAGTCTCTGCTTATTTTATAAAACAGAATTATAATTTGGGTGAAAAGGTTGAAAATCTGTATCGGGCACATGTAAGGCTCGAAGCAGGGTATATTACATTATTATCGGACAGCCCGAAAGAAGAAAAGAAAATTATTCTGGATATGATTCGGGAAGCCGGAGATATTCAAGGCTGTGCGAAAAATGACTTGATACAATATGATTTCTATTTTGATTTGTGCTGCTGAGACTAATAATAAAAAATTCTTTTGACTTCTGCCGGGGTATCGACTATAATGAAGACAGAAAGAGCACTACCGATAGACGGTTGGCTCCCAAATTAGAAATTACAAAAAAGTAACCGCTTAGATTTGGTCGTCGGGGCGGTTACTTTTTTGTGTTCTTGATTATCTCAATGATCAGCGTTACCACAATTCCAAGAACTGTGAATACAATCATAAGTATCTCAAAATCACTCATAAGCTTGGCCCTCCTTTCTGATGTCCGTAATGCGTATGCACTGGTTCATCCATATCCATACGAATATGTTTTTCCAGAGGGTCTGTAAGTCCCTCTGCACGAGGAACCAACCGCCTACCGTTGCTCAAGTAATGCTCTGGCATTGCTGCCATTTGTATTTTATCAATTTTGAATAAGCTGTGCAAGCAGTTTTCGACACAAAATGCAGAATGATAGTTATGCAGAAAAACCAGTTTGACTGGATATTCAGCTTTTCACATTCTTCATCAAAGAGAAACGGATCACAGTTTAACCCTTTCAGATAATATCCATCCCGTAATATCATTCTTCCCTGCTCATCAAGGATAGGTTTTTTGGCGGATTCATCATGCTGGAATAAAAGGTAAGTCAGAGAATCGTATAATTCGCATTTTTACTGGCGAAGTGCTGCAACACTGCCATGATAATCACCTGCCATTCCTGCAATCTCTTTCCGCATTTCAAATATCTGTGAGATACATTCATGTATTTCGTCCGGCATTGCCTTGGAACGGATACCGCCCATGTGAAAATACCGTGCGATCTGATTTAGGTTGCTTCCGATTTTCCCAAACTCTGCGGCCAGCTTCTGAAGCTCCGGTACTTACAAAAGAAAACAGAAAAGCAGGATTGCTATGAACGGTATATCATGGAGGAGGCTGACCGGAATCAGTATCTGGCTGTAAAGCAAGCCTGTGATGCAGAAATCGAAGCGACAGAGAAAAAGATCGCTGAGTTGAGCAAAGAAATGGCGATGCAGGCAGAGGTGGATGATGAGCAGCTGAAAGAACTTGAAAATATTTCTTTGTTTGCAAGAGAACCGGCGCTGACGAAGGAAATGGTTGAGGCAATGATAAAGGAAGTGAGAGTGTATCGGGGTGACCGGTATGAGGTTAAGTGGAAGTTTAAAAATGTGTTTTGATTAGGTGGCTTGCCCATGAGGGCAGGCCATTTTTAGAACTATAAAAAGTTGATGGAGATGGTAGAAGGATATTGGAAGATATGGTAAAATTGGTAGAGAAAAAGAATTGTGTGAGGTAGACAAATGCAAAGTTTATATATATCGAGAGTGGTTATAAAGAATTTCTATTCCAACAAAGTCCTGGTCAACACAGAATTTGAGACAAATATCAAAGGGGTGCGTTCTATGGGAGACGGCGCATCCATTACAAGAGGACTGATGCAGGCATCTGCTAACGGTCTAAGTACAGCGCGTGCCATATTAAAGACATTTGGGGAGCAGCAGGAAGGAGACACGGCCAATGATGAGACTTCTGATCGCGGAAGATGATGAGGTGCTCAGAAGAGAGTTGTCCAGGGACCTGGAAAGCCATGGATATGAGACGGCGGTGCCTGAGTGCTTTGAAGATGTGGAGGATATTGTAAAAGAAGGGAAGGTTCATCTCGTTCTCCTGGATGTGACGCTTCCGGGAAGGGACGGGTATGAGATATGCAGAAGTATCCGGCGCTTTTCCAGAATCCCCATTCTCTTTCTGACCAGCAGGGATACGGATATGGATGAGCTGTACGGCATGACCATGGGCGGGGATGACTTTGTCCGCAAGCCTTATAAAATGCCCATACTGCTTGCCAGAATTGAAGCCCTTATCCGCCGCAGCTACCCGGATGCGGGGACAGAGAGAGAAATCCTGTGGCAGGACTTCCGCTTACTGCCCGCCAAGGGAAAGCTTTGCAGGGGAGAGCGGGAGGTCATACTGACCAGGCAGGAGACACTTCTCTTATCCGGCCTTTTTGCCCGTCCCGGTGAAGTGATCCGGAGAGTGGATTTTATAGAGGAGCTGTGGGACAACCAGGTTTTTATTGATGACAATACGCTCAGCGTCCATATGACCCGGCTCAGAGGGAAATTAAAGGAACTGGACGCAGGAGACCTGATCGTTACCCGGTACGGGCAGGGGTATTTGATATGAGCGGGCGTATGTATTGGCGGCAGCAGGCAGTACCTGTATTTGTGCAGGTGCTCTGCCTGTGTGCTGCCTCTTTGTATCTGCGGGCCCTTGGTCTTACATGGCTGCAGCTCATCCCTCTTGCAGGGGCCTATATGGGTGGTATTGTGCTGTGGAACCTGCTGCATTTTTTGAGAAAACGAAAGTATTTTCATAAAATGGCAGTTTTAATGGAAAGCCTGGATAAAAAGTATCTCTTTCCCATGGTATGGAAGGATGCGGATACCTGGGAGGAGGCAGGCTATTACTGTCTGATGAAAGAATGTACGAAATCCATGCTGGAGGAGACAGAGGAGGCCCAAAGGCTGCAAAAGGAATACCGGGAGCGGCTGGAAACCTTTGTCCATGATATGAAGCAGCCCATTTCCGTGGTCTCCCTCATTGCCGGAAGGGAAAAGACGCAGGATAACAGGGCCATACTTCTGGAACTGGAAAAAATGAACCACCTCTCAGAGCAGATCCTGTATTTCGGGCGCAGTGAAAGCTCCCACTCGGACTTTCGGATACAGAAGGTGGATACAGGGGCGGTAATCCGGGAGTGCCTGTCCATGAACAAGCAGCTTCTGATACAAAACCGGGTTTCTCTGGATATTCCGGAGGACATACCAAAAGTCTATGCAGATGAGAAGGCACTTTTATTTGTTTTAAACCAGATCGTTTACAATGCGGTCACTTATAAAAAGGCAGGGGAGGTTCCCAAAATAGCCTTCTCCTTTCTCGCCGCCGGAGACAATAAGCTGCTCCTGCACATCCGGGATAACGGCTGCGGCATTTCTTCGGAAGACCTGCCCAGGGTTTTTGAGAAAGGATTTACAGGAAAAAACGGCAGGGAGAATCGCCGCTCCACAGGTATGGGGCTTTATCTGTGTAAAAAAATATGTGACGGGCTCGGCATTGGCCTTAGTGTCTGTTCCGAGGAAGGGGTCTATACCCGGTTCACCATCCGCCTGTACCTGAGGTGATAAATATGGAACCATTACTGAATATTGCACACGTCTCCAAATATTATGGGGAGAGCACAAATGTGACCAAGGCATTGGATGATGTCTGCTTTACGGTGGAACCCGGGGAATTTGTGGGGATTATGGGGGCCAGCGGCTCCGGGAAGACCACCATGCTCCAGTGTATCTCCACACTGGATGAGCCAACCGGCGGACAGATCCTGCTGGACAAAAAAGATATTACAAAGCTGACAGAGCGGGAGATCGCGCATTTCAGAAGCAAAAACCTGGGCTTTGTATTCCAGGAATACAATCTTCTGGATACCCTGACCCTGGGGGAAAATATTGAGCTGGCACTTACCATACGCAGAGCGCCGAAGGAAGAGATCGGAAAGAAGGTGGAGACAGTTGCCGGCAAGCTGGGAATCCTCTCTGAGCTGAACAAATTCCCCTATGAGGTTTCCGGAGGACAGAAGCAGCGCTGTGCCTGTGCCAGAGCCCTGGTCAATGAACCACGCCTGCTGCTGGCAGATGAGCCTACCGGGGCCCTGGATTCCGCATCCAGCGCCATGCTTTTGGAGACCATGGAGGAACTGAACCGGGATATGGGGATCACGATCCTCATGGTTACCCACGATGCATTTACAGCCAGCCACTGCAGCAGGATCCTTTTCCTTCGGGACGGGCGGATCTTCACAGAGATGCGGAAGGGGAAAAAAGACAGAAAAGCATTCTTCCAGGAAATCCTGGATGTGATGTCCATGTTAGGCGGTGATGTTGCCCATGTACGCTAAACTGGCTATACGAAATGTAAAACGGAGTATGGGGGACTATGCCATCTATGTGCTGACTCTTGTCCTGAGCATCACCCTGATCTTTGCCTATAACTCCCTGCTGTTTTCCGACGCCATAAATTCCTTCAGCAAGCTGATGCGGCCTATGATGTCCATTCTCGTATGCGTGACGGTGATGGTGGTGCTGATTCTGGGGTGGCTGATCACTTACATCACTCATTTTATCTTTGAACAGAGAAGCCGGGAATTTGCCTGTTATATGACCATGGGGATGGAGCGTCCGGCCATGAGCCGCCTTTTTCTCATTGAACAGCTTTTGATCGGCAGTGCGGCGCTGGCAGCAGGCATTCTGCTGGGAAATGTCTTTTATCTGGCACTTAGCCAGGTGATTTTTAAAATGTTTGACAAATCCTATTATATGGACCTGTCCTTTCAGTTCCCGGCGATTGGTCTGACAGTCCTGTGCTTTTTTCTTATGTTTGTATTCTGCCTTTTCAAGCAGAACCGGATTCTTAAAAAAGTGAAAATAAAGGAACTGATGAATTACAGCAGGCAGAATGAAGGCGGAGGGGCAAAAAGCGGAAAACACATCCGATTAAAAATGACAGGAGCCGTGGCCCTGGGATTACTGGGCCTGATTTGTCTGTATGTGGCGTTTACTGTAAGAATTGATGTATTTTCAGGCTTTGCCAACATGTTTCTTATGGCAGCAGGTATTATTCTGCAGGGGGCAAGTCTTATGCTTTTTTACCGGCATCTTGCCAACTGGATACTGCTTCGGTATAAAAAGAGCAGAAAGAGGCTGCATCATCTCAATATCTTTTTCTATCGCCAGCTTACGGCCCGTCTGAACACCAACGGCAGACAGTTGGGGGTCCTATCCATTTTGCTGCTGCTCACCTTTATGGGGCTTGGAGGCGCCTCCTTTATGGCAAATGCCTATGAGGATGCCCTGGAGAAAACGGTGCCCTTTGACGTGGAAGTTACACAGCATTACGGCAGACTGGATGCAGAGACATGCCGGAGTTTTGTGGGAAAACACAGCGAGATCACAGAAGACCTGGCCTATGACATCTATCAGATGGAGGACAGCACCATCATCGTGGAAATGCTCGGCCGCAAGCAGGAGGAAGTGGAGGGATTCGAGGATTGGGCGGCGGAGACCAATATGGACCGCTGCATCCGATTATCGGATTACAACAAACTCAGGGGACTGCTCGGGAAGAAGCCCATCTCTCTTTCTGAGGATGAATACGCGATCCAGACCCAGGAAACTTATTACAAAAAGAAGCTGGAGAAGGCAGAACGAACCCTTTTAACAGGGGGCAGAAAATACCGTCAAAGCGAAGTGCTGGAAGGGCCTTTTGCGCAGGCTTATATGAATGAGAGCGGATTCGGCACGAGCACCATTCTGATTCTGCCGGATGCTGCCTGTGCTTCCATGACACATTCCAGAGGATGTTATGTGGCAATGGTAAAGGACAGGGAGGACACGGATTATCAGGATGCCCTTCAGAAAACCATAGAAAAGACCGCAGGCCACGACGGCCCCAGCTTTATCAAGGCGTGTACCTATAAAGGCCAGAAGCAGGAGCTGCAGTCTCTCTATATGATGACAGCCTTCATCTGCTGTTATGCTGCATTTATCTGTATCTTTATCTGTGCCACAATTCTGGCAGTACAGCTTTTGAGCAGCAGCAGGAAATACCGTTATCAGTATGACCAGTTAAGAAGAATGGGGACCACAGACAGCGAGATCCGAAAACTTACGGTAAGGCAGAGCGCCGTGTATTTCTTTCTTCCCATGGCACTTCCCTTGTTTTTCCTGTTTCTCTATATGGCCGGCATCGGTTTGGCCTTTCCGGTTCAGCGCAGTATGCTCATTGCCTCCTTTGGGGCAGCAGTGGCGATCTTTCTGGTGGTGTACGGGTGTTATCTGCTGGTCACCTGTCTGCAATACCAGAAAAAATGTGCTGAAAGGCACAAAGCAGTACCACCTCCGTGATTTTGTCTTGAATGACAGGAAATAGATTGTATTTTCTGCGGAAAAAAGTTATAATGAATCTGTAGTATGTTAAATTAATGACAAACAGGAGGTATGTAAGATATGGCAAGAATATTGAGCAGTCCCGGAAAATATGTGCAGGGCGCAGGAGAGCTGAAAAAGCTTGGCACCTATGCGGAAGGTCTTGGGAAAAACGCGCTTATATTGATCAGTAAGGGCGGATATAAAAGAATCGGCAAAGAGATTGAGAAGAGTTTTGCGGATGCTGACTGTACCTTGTATTTCGACTATTTTAACGGGGAATGCTCCAAAAACGAGATCAACCGTCTGAAAAAGATCATGGAAGAAAAAGGCTGTGATCTGGTCATCGGTATCGGCGGAGGCAAGATTTTTGATACCGCCAAAGCTGCCGCGTATTATGAGAACACGCCGGTGATCATCTGCCCGACCATTGCCTCCACAGATGCGCCCTGCAGCGCATTGTCAGTGATCTATACAGATGAAGGGGTATTTGAGGAATACCTGTTCCTGCCAAAGAACCCGGACATGGTGCTGATGGATACAGAGGTCATCACAAAATCCCCGGTGCGCCTGACCGTAGCCGGCATGGGAGATGCCCTGGCTACATATTTTGAGGCCCGTGCCTGTGCCGCAAGCGATGCCCAGACCTGTGTAAATGGTAAGTCCACAGGCGCAGCCATGGCTCTGGCAAAATTATGCTTTGATACACTGATGGAGGAAGGCGTAAAGGCTAAAATCGCTCTGGAGGCAGGTGCCTGCACAGAGGCAGTGGAAAAAGTCATTGAGGCGAACACACTGCTCTCCGGTATCGGTTTTGAGAGCGGCGGACTTGCAGGCGCCCATGCCATCCACAACGGATTTACCGTACTGGAAGAATGCCATTCCATGTACCACGGGGAGAAGGTGGCTTTCGGCACCATCACACAGCTTGTGCTTGAAAACATCCCTGCAGAGGAGCTGGAGATGATCATTGACTTCTGCATCGAAGTGGGCCTGCCTGTCACCCTGAAAGAGCTGGGCGTCAAAGAGGTGACTCCTGAAAAAGTCATGGCAGTGGCGGAGGCTGCCTGCGCAGAGAACGATACCCTCCACAACATGCCTTTCCAGGTGACACCGGAGACCGTGTCCGCTGCGATCCTGGCAGCCGATGCCTATGGACGCTATTTCCTGGGAGAGTGATCAGGAGGTAAACTGCCGGACACCGTATGTGTTCCGGTACTCACTGAGGGTGAAGCCGGTGAGCTTTTTGAACTGCTTTCCAAGGTGGCTCTGGGAGGAAAACCCCAGGTATGCGGCAATTTCGATATAGGAATATCCGGAATAGGTCAGCATATTTTTGGCCAGACCAATCTTCTCACGCAGAATAAAATTTTTGATGGACATTCCCTCGCATTTATGGAACAGTTCAGAGAGATAGCCCGGGTTCATGCCCAAAAAGTCAGCTATCTCCTGCATAGTGATCCTGTCGTGCAGATGGGAAAAGATATAATCTTTGCAGCGGCGGACATGGGGATTCTTTTCTTTGTTCCCTGTGCCGCTTAGCTGCTCTTTCTGTTCTCTCACCATATTGGTATACTGGTACTCAGCCTGCCGCAGCAGATGGGTGATGGAAGTCATATCAGAAGCCTCCTCCACCTTATTGATATAAATATCACTCAGGGAAAAGGAGATTTCAGGCAGGATGCCGCCGCGTATGGCAGCCCGGCTTGCCAGGGTGATTACCACGATACCGATATTTTTCCAGTTGCGCAGCTTGTCTTTTGCCAGAACACCGATATTTCCCGTGTAATCCTCAGCCCAGCTTTTTTCCAGCTGTTTTACATCTCCGTTCTCAATACTGGAGAATTCCCGCAGCTCCTGGTCATAGGGGTTATGTCCTATGGAAGCCTCCTGATTCTCAAACAGCAGATCTGAAAAATGTCTCTGAATCTCTGTATCCAGGGTTTCGTCAATACAGTTAAATACGATTAAATCCCGCTCATTCAAAGTCTGTTCCCAGAAAAGATTATGTATAAGAAGAATATTTACCGATAACTCCGCAAAGTCACAAAACGGCACCGTATCCAGGAAACTCTCATCATAGACAGGCTGTTTATCACAGTGGATGAGACGCACCGGTGTCTTGAGCTTAACCGGACCGATGATAAACCGGTGTCCCGGAACCGTAACTTTCGCATATACCAGTTTATCTCCGGCGGACAATAAAAGCGGCAGCGTCCCGGAATCCCCAAAGAGCAGATGTTCTTCCAGAGAACCTTCATAAAAACTGCTGTCCGTAAAGTCAGGACGTCCGCAGAATCTCTCCGTCACTTCCTCTTTTTCCCCGTAATCCCGCACGATGGTGTGCAGGCTGTATGAAACGTGCCGCATCAGATAAGGGATATTCATAACAAAGTACCTCCTGTATGGGAATCTATATCCATTATAACAGATAATCCGGGGAAAGTGATAAAAAACCGAAAAAAGTGATATATAAACCGCTGATTTTGTCATAAAATCAAGGCAAATAAAGACAAAGTCCGAAAAGGAGAATGGATTATGTATGTAAAAGGCGTGAATCTGGGTAACTGGCTGGTACTGGAAAAATGGATGAGTCCGGCGCTTTTTGAGGGAACCACAGCGGAGGATGAATACTATCTTCCCAGGCAGCTATCCAAAGAGGTATATGAGGCGAGAATAAAGATCCACCGTGCGGAGTATATCACGGAAAGGGATTTTACAAGGATCAAATCCATGGGGATGGATGCGGTCAGGATTCCGGTGCCGTATTTTATCTTTGGCGACAGGGAACCTTTCATCGGCTGTGTAGAGGAGCTGGACAAAGCATTTTGCTGGGCAGAGAAATACGGGCTGCAGATATTGATCGACCTGCACACTGCGCCGGACAGCCAGAACGGATTTGACAACGGGGGAATCTCCGGCGTCTGCAAATGGTCCCAGGAGCCGGACGAGGTGGAATTTGAGTTAAGCGTTCTGGAACGGCTGGCGAAACGCTATGGAACCAGACCGGGTCTGTGGGGCATTGAAATTCTCAATGAGCCCATCCTGGAGGATATGTGGACAACCATGGATGTGGCAAACCGTTATAAACCGGCCGACCCGGAAAAGGCGCGGGGCAGCAGGCCGAACACCATGGAATTTATCCGCAGCTTCTATCTGGAGGCATATGACAGAATCAGAAAATACATGCCGGATGAAAAATATGTGGTGATCCATGACGCCTTTGAGTTAAAAGCCTGGAAAGAGTTCATGCGCGAAGACAAATACAAAAATGTGGTGCTGGATACACACCAGTATCTGATGGTGGCGGAGGCCCTTGGCTGTGAACAGACCGTGGAATCCTACACTGCCTACATCCGCGGGACACTGGCAAAAGATATAGAGGAAATGCAGCAGTATTTTCCGGTCATCTGCGGAGAATGGTGTCTGTTCAATTCCCTTGCCTGCGGCCGTGACACAAAGGGCGGCCAGAGTGTGTTAAACGGTGTGGAAGGAGCACCTGCGGAGGTTGTAAGCCCGGAGGAGAAAAAGCGTATCTACAGCGCGCTTGCCAAAGAACAGTTAGATGCCTGGAAAAAAGGCTCCGGATATTTTTATTGGAGCTATAAGCTTCTGGTGGATACCGTGAACGATGCCGGATGGATCGGATGGGACAGCTGGGATTTCGGAAGATGTACGGATTTCGGATGGTTTCCTAAGGAAGGATAAGCCTTTTGGATAAGATAAAATGCAGTTAAAGGAGAAAAACAGATTATGAAGACAGATATGAATCCCAATGCAAAGTTGTCATTTGTGGAGCGGTTTGGTTACGGTGTGGGAGATTATGCGGGGAACCTGGTATATTCAGCCATCAGTGCCTTCCTGCTTGTGTATTATACCAATGTAGTGGGGGCAAACGCGGCGGCAGCAGCTTCTATCATTGCCATATCGAAAATATTTGACGGGATCTCAGACCTGGTCATGGGATATATCATTGACCATACACACAGCAAATGGGGCAAGGCCCGCCCCTGGATCGCAAGACTCTGTATTCCCCTGGCAGTCTGCACGGTCCTCATGTTCAGTGTGCCTTCCTCCTTTGTGGGAAAGGCACAGCTTGCCTACATGTTTTTGACATATAATCTGGTTTCCACCATTTTCTATACCGGAATCAACGTGCCTTATGCCACCATGAACGGCCTGATGACCACCAACCAGTATGAGAGAGGGCTTCTGGGCAACTTCAGGATGCTGCTGGCAACAGCAGGGACCATGACCATCAACACAGTGGTACTGAAACTGACCACAGCCTTCGGCGGCGGTGACGCTTACAGCCAGAAGGGATGGACACTGACCTTTGTGCTCTTGATGCTGGTATTTGTAGGGCTGAACCTTTTCATGTTCGGTGTCTGCAGAGAACGCGTGGTGGAACAAAAGAAGACAGAGCAGGCCGAAAAGGAGCAGGTGTCTTTTGTAAAAGGGCTGGCAGGCCTTGTGAAGAACAAATACTGGGTTTTACTTGTCATTGCCCTGTTTGCCATGTATTTCATGATGTCAAGCTTCTTTGGCTCCGCTGTATACTATGCAAAATACAATATGGGGGATGAGAGCTATTATGCGTCCATCTCCAACTGTCTGTCTGTGGCGCAGATCGCCACCATGTTTGTGACGCCTTTTATCATGAAAAAGACAGGGAAACGCAATGTGTTTCTCATGGGCATGCTCATATCCATGGCAGGTTTCCTGCTGACAGGGTTTACCACGGATCTGACGCTGGTATGTGTGCTTTCTGTTGTAAAAGGAATCGGGTTCGGGTTCGGCGCCGCCACTATGTTCGGTGCCCTGCAGGATGCCATCACCTACGGGGAGTGGCTGAACGGCTACGGAACAGCCGGCATGGGAAATGCAGCCTCCTCCTTCTGTATGAAGGTGGGCTCCGGTTTCGGAACCGCGGTTCTCGGATGGGTGTTAAACGCCGGCGGATTCAAGGCGGAGGCAGCCGTACAGTCTGCGGCATCACAGTCCGCGATCACCTGGTCTTTTGTGTGGATACCCGCTGTATCCGTCCTGATCGCAGCCATCTGCCTGTGTTTCTTTGACCTGGATAAAAAGTACGAAAAGGCAGTAACAGACCTGGCAAAAGGAATACATAAAAGTGATTATGAAAAATAGGAGGGAATGCTATGATCCAAAATCCCATACTTCCCGGATTTCATCCGGACCCCTGTATCTGCAGAAAAGGGGATGATTACTATCTTGCGGTTTCCACCTTTGAATGGTTTCCGGGCATTCCCGTATACCATTCAAAGGACTTAAAGCACTGGGAACTGCTAACACACGTATTGACAGATGATGAGAAAGTGGATTTGAAAAAACTGCCCTCGGCAAAGGGCATCTGGGCACCCTGCCTGACTTACTGTGAGAAGGAGGATATGTTCTATGTGGTCTACGGGGTGATGAACTCCATGAATGCCAGGTACTTTGATGTGGATAATTACCTGATCTGTGCCAGTGACATAGAAGGGCCCTGGAGTGAGCCGGTCTATCTGCATTCAGCCGGATTTGACGCTTCTTTGCTGCACGATACGGATGGGCGCAAATGGATCGTCTCCCTTGAGTGGGAGACCAGAGAGGGCTATGAGAAACCGGGCGCCATCTGTCTGGCAGAGTATTCCCCGGAAAAAAAGGCAGTCATCGGTTATCCAAAACGTATCTGGAACGGCGGGACAGACAGGGGATGTATCGAAGCGCCTCATCTTACAAAAAAAGACGGGCGGTATTATATCATGTGCGCGGAGGGCGGCACGGGATACAATCACTGTGTGACTATGGGAAGGGCAGAGAATGTCTGGGGACCTTATGAGAAAGATCCTGAAAATCCCATTGTGACCTCCGCTCCCGGTGTATCCAATGAGCGTCATGACCCGGACCACTTAAAGCCCCAATACTATAACCCGGATTCCGTACTGCAGAAATCAGGGCACGGAAGCTATGTGGAGACCCAAAATGGGGAAGTGTATCTGGTGCATCTGACCGCCAGGCCGTTTGTACCGGAGCTTCGCTGCACACTGGGCAGGGAGACGGCTATCCAGAAAATGGTGTGGACAGAGGATGGCTGGCTTCGCATGGCTGACGGCGGCAGGCTGGCAAAGATGCAGGTGCCTGAGAGCAGCCTTCCAAAGTGTGAGATGACGAAGATACCGGATTACGACGACTTTGACGCGGACACCCTTGGAAACTGGTATTACGCACCCAGGATCATGCCCCAGTCCTTTGCGGATGTGACAGCCAGGCCGGGATATGTGCGGCTGAGAGGCCAGGAATCCAGAACCTCCTTAAACCGCGTCAGCATTCTGGCAAGAAAGCTCACCTCCCTTCACGCGCGCATCACCACGAAAATGGAGTTTCATCCTGAGATTTACCAGCACAGCGCAGGTCTTATCCTCTATTATGACAATATGAACTATATCAATCTGAGAAAGTATTACAGCCAGACCCTGGGACAAAGTGCCCTGTCTGTTATTTGCCTGGAGAACGGGGAGAAGACGGAATTTACAGATACCAGAACACCTGTGGGGGAAGGACCGGTCTATCTGCGGCTGTATGTGGAGCAGAGGAAGACATGGTTTGAGTGGAGCTGTGACGGAACGGAGTTTCAGAAGATCGGCCGGGTATTCGATACTTCCCGTTTTTCTGATGAATACTGCAGGTACGGGGAATTTACCGGAACCATGGCAGGTCTGACCTGTGCGGACAGGATGTTTCACAGACATTACGCGGATTTTGATTTCTTTGAATACACGGAATCCTATTCCTGATAAAAATAGATTCACTGTCACATGGGCGTCCGGTGGACCACGGAAAAAGGGTGACATCCCTGGTCTGCGGAATGCTGGCAGTGCAGAAAAAGTATTCTGCAAAAGATATCCAGGACATTTGTATCCTTTCCATGCTGCATGATATCGGCGCTTACAAGACCGAGGAGATTAATCGGATGGCCCAGTTTGAATCCGAAGATATCTGGGAATACGCTGGAAGACAGAATAAGGGAGCATGTCTGGATGAGGAGAAGGACTTTCACAAAATCTGCTGGAAAATATCTGTATGACGGTGCCAAGACCGCAGATAAGGGCAGGAAGGAGTCATAATGCATTGGGACAGGACATAGAATATACTATCCAGAGAGAAGGAGGCACTGCCCATGTCCGTAAATTATAAAGTATCTTATTTTCTCGACCGCTTTGATTTCCCGGTTCCGCAGCAGCTTGTGGAGAAGTATTACAGGTATAAACTGGGACACCCCTGTTTTCTGATGAAACAGAACGGAAGATGGACGATCGTGCCTGTCCGGCAGTAGCAGACAAAAACGGGAGACAGCCAATAGCTGCCTCCCTTAAAATTACTTTATTTTTCATGTAAAGACCGCTGTGCCAAAAGCTCCTGGAGATTTTCAATCTCCTGTTCGCTTAATCGGTCTTTTTCGATAAAATTGGCCAGCATGGAGGACAGGCTTCCGTTATAAAATCGTTTTAAAAAGGAACTGTTCTCATGATCCAGATATTCGTCCTTCTGAACCATCGGTGTGTAGACAAATACGCGTCCTTCCTTTACATATGTCAGGGCACCTTTCTGAACCAGCCTTTTGATCAGTGTCTGGATGGTTTTGGGGCTCCAGCTTGTAGTCTTTAACAGCATTTCTGTGATTTCATTGGTGTTAATGGGAGCATTCTTCCACACAACCTTCATAACTTCATATTCGGCCTCAGATATCTGGGGTAAATCTTTCATGGTTCAGCCTCCTCCTGGTTTGATAAAGAGATTATAAATATTATATTCTTACGGCATAAGCTTGTCAATTGCAGACGCGTATGGCGATCCTGCCCTTCTAATCCGGCAGAAGCTGCATCTGAGCCAGGATCTCAAGGGCAATCCTGCTGGCAGTCCCGCCGTCAGCGTGGTCTTCCCCCTGGATATTTACGGCAAAGAAGCCTACTCCTCGTCGGGTGTTTTATTATAAACCTAATCCGAGAAGTATTAGTATAATTACAGCAACAAAAAGTTTTCGGGATTTTTTCATTGTATTCCCCTTTACTTTAGAAAATCCAAATCCTATGCTTCAGGAACAAAATTGACCGTTGCGTAATCGGTCATACCTCCAACAGCGCATATAAGACTGGTATTGAATAGTAATAGTCCCAACTTTCATGCCGTTTATATTTGAGTATACACTGGACGAAACTTATCAAAAACCAACAGCCTGCAGATGAAAAACCTTGATTCATCAGGCTGTTTTCTTTATACTGTTTTTAGAGACCGGAAAGACAGTGAGAATAAAGGAGTTGGATAATCATGGCAGCAGTACTGGAACAGATTTATGGGATAGCCCTGCAAAATTATCATATGAAATTACTGGCAGGAGAGGCGGGACTGAATCATCTGGCGGACTGGGTTCATGTTGTGGAGGAGCCTGATTATATTGAATTTCTTAAAGGTCAGGAACTGATTGTGACAACGGGGATGAAACTGCCGGATGAGGAGACACTTCTGACATTTACGGAAAAAATTTATAATGCGGGGGCCTGCGGGCTGGTGATAAATACGGGACGTTATATACCGAAGGTTCCGAAAAAAGTGCTCATATTCGGAGCAGAACACAGCTTTCCTGTATTTTCTCTCCCCTGGGAAGTACACCTGGTGGAGTTTAACAGGGAGCTGTGTAATTTGATTTACCGTACGGAGCAGGAGTATGACAGTCTGGACAGTGCGGTACAGAAGCTGATTTTCAATCCCGGAGAGGCAAATCAATACACTTCCTTTTTTCACAGTAAGGGGATAACAGGGGAGACTCCTGTACGCCTTCTGCAGTGCTGTTACATATTTCCGGAGCAGAAAGAACACGCTGCCTCAAAAGAGGAAGAGGATATTGCACGGTTTTACTTTCGCTTTGTGCGGCATTGTCACCAGATATTAAGCGCACAGAGAAAAAAATATGTGGTATTTCATTGTGACAGGTATGTGACGGCTGTACTCTTCGGAAGAGGAGAGAAGGAAATTTATGGTGCTGCGGAGCAAATACTGGGGTTCCGCCTGATATCGGAGAGTCCGGTCAGAATCACGGCAGCAGTCAGCGGTGCTGACACCAGTCTGAAGAACCTTTCGGAAAAATACAGGAACATGTCTCTGCTCTGCCGCAGAAATATACATGAAAAGCAGTTGCTTTGCCGGGAAGACGATATGAAAGTATGGAAGCTTCTGCTGGATATCCCCGGACAGAGCAGGCTTAAGGAGTATGAGGAACAGGTTCTTGGAGAACTGGTACGGATCGATGCGGAGACCGGGAGCGAGTACTGCAGGGTGCTGCAGACATATCTGGAGGAAAACGGAAACATACAGGAAGTGGCATCCCGGTGTTTTCTCCACAGAAATACGGTTTCTTCTTATCTGAAGAAGATTGGGGAGATCACAGGGAAAAAACTGAACAGGGCAGAGGACAGGAATGAGCTGTATCTGGCTTTTCAGATACGAGAGATACTGAAACTGTGACAGGAACAGAAATATGATAATCCGTTATGTGTATGGTGCACATCTTTTATGTGCAGAACTGCTATGTGCAGAAAAGAAGAAATGTGCTATATTAAGTGACAGGCAAAGGTGCGAAACGAAAAATCGTTTTCGCACCTTTTTGCCGTTATAGAGGAACCGGCGGGGTTGCCCGCTTTGCACTGACAACAGGGAGGATGATCAAATGTTAAGAGATGCATTGCCGAAAATTATAACCAAAAGTGTTCCGGGGGAAAAGGCAGGGAAAATTTTAGAACGGAGAAATGCAGCAGTGCCCAAAGCACTTTGTGGAAGCACTTATCCTGTTTGTATCGCAAAAGGGGAAGGCGCGATGCTGGAGGACGCAGATGGAAATCAGTTTCTGGATTGGATCGGTGGTGTAGGTGTTCTGAATATCGGATATTCCAGACCGGAAATAGTAGAGGCGGTGAAGGAACAGGCAGAAAAATACTTCCACGGAATTTTTAATGTATATGTGCATGAAGGATACGTAAAGCTGGCTGAAATGTTTAATGAAATGATGCCCTGTAAAGGTGATTCCATGAAAACATATTTCGCCAATTCCGGTGCAGAGGCAGATGAAAATGCTGTCAAGATTGCCAAGGCTTATACTGGAAGAAATAATGTAATCTGCTTTTCCGGAGCCTTCCATGGGCGGACGAATCTGACTATGGCGCTTACGGCAAAGAAAGCTTATGCCCTTGGCATGGGACCATTTCCATCAGGAATCTACAGGGCAGAATTTCCTTACTTGTACAGGGCACCGAAGGGATACAGCAAAGATGAGGCGGTTCAGTACTATGTGGACAGGCTGGAAAAGATTTTCGATGAAGGAACACCTGCCGGAGATGTGGCAGCTATCATTATAGAACCCCTTCAGGGAGAGGGTGGATTTGTTCCGGCTCCCTTAGAGTTTGTAAAAAAACTCCGCAGGATATGTAATGACAACGGCATTATGCTGATTGCAGATGAAGTACAGTGCGGAAACTGCAGAACCGGAAAATATTTTGCATCAGAATACTGGAAAGAGGCCGGGGCAGCACCGGATATTATTGCAACAGCCAAATCCATGGGTGCAGGCGTTCCTATCAGCGCTATTTCCGCCAGAGCAGAGGTGATGGATGCAGCCCCGGCCGGAACCATCGGCGGTACATACTGCGGCAATCCCCTGGCCTGTGCCGCTGCCATCAAAACCATGGAAATCATGAAAGAAGAGGATTATGCACAGAAGGCCGTTCAGATGGGGGAAAAAGTTATGGGTGCATTGGAAGAAATGAAATCCAGGTATTCAGTGATTGGTGATGTGCGGGGGATGGGCGCCATGATTGGTGTAGAATTTGTGAAGGATAAAGCAAGCAAAGAGCCTAATCCCCGGTTTGTGACGGCAATGGTGAAAAGCGCACTTCAGAAAGGACTTCTTCTGGAAAATGCAGGAAGTGCGGGCAATGTAATCCGTTTCCTGGCACCGCTGTGTATGACGGACGAACAGACAGAAGCAGGGCTGAAAATCTTTGAAGAGTGCATTGTAGAAAATCTGGTATAAGAAAGAAATTCAATATAAAAAAACAGAGATGCTTATAAAACGGCAAAGATGCCTCATAAAATGGGTGCTTTGCCGTTTTTGCTATATAAAAAAGAAAGAAGGTAAAAAAGATGAGATTGAAAGACACCGGACTTACAGTACAGGATATTAAGGATAAGGTAAAAAAATATATGATCGAAACCTATGAACGTTTTGATTTTCTCGCTGAGACAGCAAAGGATCAATATATATACGATGAAGTGGGGACTCCATATCTTGATTTTTATGCAGGGATTGCTGTCAATTCAGCAGGAAACTGCAACAAGAAGGTAGTAGAGGCCGTCAGGGATCAGGCCGGAGACATTCTGCATACTTTCAATTATCCCTACACTATCCCACAGGCACTGCTGGCTGAAAAGGTGTGCATTTCCACAGGTATGGACAAGATTTTTTTCCAAAACTCAGGTACAGAGGCAAATGAGGCAATGATCAAAATGGCCAGAAAATACGGCGTGGAGAAGTATGGCCCAAACCGGTACAATATCGTAACCGCATCCATGGGCTTCCACGGAAGAACCTTCGGAGCTATGTCCGCAACAGGCCAGCCGGACAACGGCTGCCAGATTGGCTTCGGCCCGATGACTGATGGCTTTACCTATGCAGAATACAATAATCTTCAGGCTTTCAAAGACGCATGTACGGAAAATACCATTGCCATTATGGTAGAGCCGGTACAGGGCGAGGGCGGTGTGCATCCGGCCACAGAGGAATTTCTTCAGGGACTGAGAAAATTCTGCGACGAGAAGGAGATGCTGCTTCTTGTTGACGAGGTACAGACCGGATGGTGCAGGACGGGCAGGATCATGTCCTATATGCATTATGGAATCAAGCCGGATATCGTATCTATGGCAAAAGCCCTGGGAGGAGGAATGCCCATCGGCGCTATCTGTGCCACAGAGGAAGCAGCCAAAGCATTTACACCGGGTTCCCACGGCACTACTTTCGGCGGTCATCCTGTCTGCTGCGCCGCTGCACTGGCAGAGATCAATGAACTGCTGGACCGTGATCTGGCAGGCAATGCAGAGAAGATGGGAGCTTATTTTATGAACCGCTTAAAGAACCTTCCCCATGTAAAAGAAGTAAGAGGACAGGGTCTTCTGGTAGGTGTGGAATTTGATGATTCTGTTTTCGGTACAGATGTAAAACACGAGTGTCTCCACAGACATCTCCTGATCACTGCCATCGGAACCCATATAATACGTATGATTCCTCCGTTGATTATTACAGAGGAGGACTGCGATAAAGCATTTGAAATTATAAAGGAATCTGTAGAGGCTCTAGGATAAAAGAAAAGAGAGGGAAACGTATGAAACATATGGTGATAACGATTGGCTGTGAGTATGGAGCAGGCGGTCCGGAGATTGGAAAGTGGATTGCTCGGGCACTTGGAACCGAATTTTATGACAGAGATCTGGTGGATAAGGTGGTAGAACAGATTGGGGTAGACCGGGAGCTGGTGAAAAAAGCAGATGACGGTGACAGCGTTTTGTACAGCTTTGAGACCCAGTATGGTCCAAGGTATGCAAATCTTACCAACCGGGTTATTTATACCCAGTTTGAAGTTATTCAAAAACTGGCACAAAAATCTTCCTGTGTATTGATTGGACGGTGCAGCAATTACATTCTGAAGGATAGAAAGGACTGTCTGAATTTCTTCGTGTACGCGCCGGAGGAGGTGCGGATTCAGTCTGTTATGGAACAGCAGAAGATCAGCAGGAATCAGGCAAAGGAGCTGGTGAAATATCACGATGAAATGCTCCATTCCAGATACAAATATATGACAGGCTCTTACCGGGGAGACAGAAAAGGCAGACATATGCTCATTGACAGCAGTGTTCTGGGCTGGGAAAAAACCGCCCGGTACATGCTTCAGATGATTGATCTGCACTTTGAAAATGCGTAACTGAAGGTGTAACCACAGAAAGGAAATGACATTATGGATAAAAAGAAATCGGAATTTAATAAAGTATTCAGTGCATGGGATATTCTGGTGATCGCCTTTGGCGCAATGATTGGATGGGGCTGGGTGGTTTCCTCCGGAGACTGGATTCAGAGAGGCGGTGTACTGGGTGCTGTCATAGGTTTTGCTATGGGCGGTGTGATGGTATTTTTTGTAGGCCTGACATATGCGGAGCTGACCTCGGCCATGCCCCAGTGCGGCGGCGAACATGTATTCAGCTATAAAGCCATGGGTCCCCTTGGTTCCTTTGTATGTACCTGGGCCATTGTGCTGGGCTATGTTAGCGTTGTATGCTTTGAAGCATGTGCCCTGCCTACGATTATCCAGTACATATATCCGGGATTTTTAAAGGGCTATATGTATACGGTTGCCGGCTTTGATATTTATGCGTCCTGGGTGGCTGTTGCCATTCTGGTGGCTGTATTTATCACATTCATTAACATTAAAGGTGCGAAGACAGCCGCAGTCCTGCAGACAGTTCTGACGGTAATCATCGGAGGCGTGGGCATTCTTTTGATTGCTGCTTCCGCAGTGAGCGGAGATGTGTCCAATCTTGAGAAACAATTATTTGTGGGAGAATCGGCAGGAACCGTATTCAAATCCATCTTAAGCGTTGCTGTTGTAACCCCCTTCTTTTTTATAGGGTTTGATGTAATTCCTCAGGCGGCAGAGGAAATCAATGTGCCGCTGAAGAAGATCGGAAAGATATTGATTTTTTCCATCGTACTGGCAGTTATCTTCTATGCACTGATCATTCTCGGTGTGGGGTATGTTATGAATCCGGAAAATATTACAGCTTCCATGGAAGGGTCCGGACTGGTGACGGCAGATGCCATGGCTAGAGCATTTCATAGCAGTGTCATGTCCAAGGTGCTGATCGTGGGAGGCATGTGCGGAATTATTACGAGCTGGAATTCCTTTCTCATCGGAGGCAGCCGGGCCATGTATTCCATGGCGGAATCTTATATGATTCCCCGCTGCTTTACGAAACTGCATAAAAAATATAAAACCCCCACAACAGCTTTGCTGCTCATCGGAGCCTTGACTGTAGGAGCCCCTTTCCTGGGCAGAAAAATGCTTGTGTGGATTGTAGATGCAGGCAACTTCGGATGCTGCCTGGCATACTGTATGGTTGCTGTTTCCTTTATCATACTACGGACAAAAGAGCCGGATATGGCAAGGCCTTATAAGGTAAAGCACTACAAAATCGTTGGTGTCCTGGCTGTTCTGATGTCAGGATCCATGGTAGTCATGTATCTGATTCCGGGTTCGGGAAGCGCTCTGGTATGGCAGGAATGGGGCATGGTAGGAGGCTGGAGTATTCTCGGTGTTCTGTTCGGAGCAGGATGTAAAGCAAAATATAAAGAAAAATTCGGCAGCCATATAGATGTGGCGGCAGACGGAGAAGAAACAGATGAAAATGAAGATGTGAGCAGATCAGTAGAACGTGCGCTGGAAACGATGCGTACAGAAAAAGAGACGGAACAGATGGCAGCAGAACAGACAAATATGGATTTTTCGTATTTTCTTCCGGTCAATGTGGTATTTGGTTTCGGCAGGAGCGCACAGGCAGGAGAATTGACAAAACCATACGGAAGGAAAGCACTGATTGTGACAGGGAGAAGCAGTGCGAAAAAATCCGGAATTTATGACAGGGTAAAGAACAGCCTGGAAGCAGCCGGACTCAAGACCGTACTCTATGACAAAGTACAGCAGAATCCCCTTACCACAACCGCTGAGGATGGGGCAGCCTTTTCCAGGAAAAACAGCTGTGATGTGGTGGTCGCCATCGGCGGAGGAAGCATTATGGACTGCGCAAAGGCGATCGCATTTCTGAGCAGGAATGAAGGCGATATTAATGATTATATCTATAACCGGCAAAAAAGTGATAAGGCACTTCCTCTTGTGCTGATCCCGACAACCTGCGGCACAGGTTCAGAGGGAAATGGGTTCGCTGTGCTGACAAACCCGGAAAACGGGGACAAGAAGTCACTGCGCTGCAATGCAATCGTAGCCAGAGTTTCCATCGTGGATCCGGAATGCATGATGACCATGCCGAAGAAGGTACTGGCATCTGTGGTATTTGACGCATTGTGCCACAATATAGAGGCCTATACATCCAGAATCGCACAGCCTTTTACAGACGCACTCAGCCTGTATGCTATTGAACTGATCGCAGATAATATAGAGGCAGTTTACAACGGAAGTAAGGATAAGGATGCCTGGGAGAAAATCACCCTGGCGAGCACTATCGGAGGCATGGTGATCAATACAGCTGGAGTTACCCTTGCCCACGGCATGGAACACCCGGCCAGCGGACTGAAGAATATCGTCCACGGCAGCGGCCTTGCAGCTCTTACGCCTGTAATTGTGGAAAAATCCTATAAAGGAGACCGGGCAAAATTCAGCAGAATTGCAAGAATACTGGGCGGTCTGACAGCAGAAGACTGTGCAGATAAGATCCGCACGCTGCTGAAGAAAATAGAACTGGATGTGACTTTGTCCGATCTGGGAATCCGCAAAGAGGACATTCCCTGGATGGCTGAGAACTGTATGAAGGTATCTGCTGCAGGTGTGGCAAATAACCCGGTTATATTTACGGAGGAACAGATTGTGGGAATCTATGAGGAGGCCTTATAAGGCAGACAATGACTTCATTAAAATACTGTAATGTGAAAGGAAAATAACTGTAATGACTATAAAAAATGCCGCACCTGAAGACTTTTCTTCTGCATTTGATTTTATAAGAACTCTCTGGATCTATAATACCTACGAGGAAGAAACCGTACGCCGGGTCTACCTGGAAGTTATTGCGAATCCAAACAGCTTTGCCTTCTTTCTTGTGGAGAAAGGGATTTTTCGGGGATTCTGCCACGGAGATTATTTTAACACTTTCTGGATGTCAGGTCTTACCTGCTATGTCTCTAGCCTGATCACCCGGGAAGAGGACCGGGGAAAAGGATATGGCGTAAAGCTTCTGGACCATGCCAGAGAACTGGCTGTCCAAAAAGGCTGCAAAGCCGTTATCCTGGATTCCGGTCTTCCAAGAACCGCTGCCCATGGTTTTTATGAGCATTATGGATTTGAAAAATCCTGTTACGGATTTGAACTTGCCTTATAAGTGATGTGGCAATAATGATAATTTATGTTTTGCATAACCAGGATAAGATTGATTTCTTATCCTGATATGCGTCCATGTAAATAGAAATTTTTGAGGTTTGGCGAGCAGGATATAACTATTCGCGAAATGTCCATTTTACGAATAGTTGTGGACTTTTTCCTCCGGATAGGCTATAATTAAGCTAAATGCAACGTTTTATAACAATCCTATTGAGGTGCGAAATTCATGGAGAAAAAAAATATCAGCTATCACGAGAAAAAATATATTGATAACAATATCCGGCTCAGAAATATTCTGGCGGAGCTTCCTCCGTATGTACAGGATTTCTGCAGGGGCCGCCAGACAACTTTGAGCATGCAGACCCAGATTGCTTATTGTTATGATTTAAAGATTTTCTTTCAGTTTCTTACAACCGCAAATCCCACTTTGAAAAATTCGGCACTCCGTGACATTTCCCTTGATGTTATGGAAAATCTTCGTCCCACAGATATTGAGGAATTTCAGAATTATCTGAAAGTTTACGAAAGCCAAAATACAGGTGAGGCAATGACAAACGGCGAAATCGGCATTTCCAGGAAGATTTCCGCGCTCAGAAGCCTTTTTGACTATCTGTATAAGCATGAAATGGTAAAAAATAACCCTACCCGTATTGTGGATGTTCCAAAAGTCCATGAAAAAGCCATTATTCAGCTTGATCCAGATGAAATTGCCATGATCTTGGATTCCATGGAGGAATTCAGCGACAATTTGACACCCCACCAAAAGGGCTACTATCTGAAAACAAAAACACGTGATATTGCTATTATAACACTTTTTCTCGGAACCGGGCTGCGTGTGTCTGAATGTGTGGGGCTGGATATTTCTGATGTCAATTTTAAAAACAGCGGTCTCCGCGTGATACGAAAAGGTGGAAATGAGAAAATTGTTTATTTTGGCGAGGAGGTGGAAATTGCCCTGCTTAATTACCTGGAAGAAAGAGAAAATTTGGAGACAAAGCCGGGCCATGAAAACGCACTCTTCCTCTCCATCCAGGGAACCCGCCTGAGTGTCCGGGCAACAGAGAAAATGGTAAAAAAATATACACAGCCAATCATTACAAACAAGAAAATCACTCCCCATAAGCTGCGTTCTACATATGGCACGGCTCTTTACGAGGAAACAGGTGATATTTATCTTGTGGCAGATGTTCTGGGCCATAAAAGTGTCTCTACTACACAGAAGCATTATGCGAAATTAAAGGATTCCAGGAGGCGTGCAGCCGCCAGTGCCGTCCGCCTCAGAGAAAAAGAAAGTGACTAGGCAGGACAGGAATACAGCAGTCAAAACAGCGCTTCTCTCCTCTTCTTCTTTCACATAAGAAATATTTTCTAAAAGAAACTAGAGTAAAAAGCACACAAATAAATCAGTATCTGAGGAGATTTTCATGAATACATACATCAAAAACCTGAACCGTATAGAAGTTCTGATTACTCTTGCCTGCACAGGACAGTGCCGGCATTGTTCTGAGGGCGAACACATAAATTGCAGCGAGCATATCGACGGGGATATCATAGCTGAAATCGTCCGTAAAGTATACGGTAGATTCCATATTGAATCGCTGATGACGTTTGGCGGAGAGCCTTTATTGTATCCGGAAGCTGTTTACAAAATACATACTGCTGCAAAGGAAATGAATATTCCAAAAAGACAGCTTATCACAAACGGCTTTTTCAGCAGAGACACCGATAAGATCAAACATGCGGCAGCAAGGCTTGCCGAAAGCGGGATAAATGACATTCTGCTGTCTGTAGACGCTTTTCACCAGGAAACCATTCCGCTGGAAACCGTAAAGCTGTTTGCAGAGGCCATAAGTGCCCAGGGCATTTCTCTGCGAACACACCCGGCATGGCTTGTAAGTGATGAGGCAGAAAATCCGTATAATCAGAGAACATCTGAGATTTTAAAAGAATTTGATCAAATGGGGATTGCACGATCCAATGGGAACGTGATTTTTCCAGGCGGAAACGCATTGAAATATCTGAGTGAATATTTTGATACAGGCCAACAGCCGGAAAACCCTTACAAGGAAGACCCGGAAGATATCCGTACAATCACAATCTCACCAAACGGGGATGCGCTTGGTGAGAACGTGTATCGTACAGATGTTTTGGATATTCTAAGGCATTACGGGCCTGAAAAAATGCATTTCGTTTAAGGCTTCTGATATCCGTTATGCCCATCCATGATCTTCTGTAACGAATAGATAGATTTGTTCAGATTAAATAAATAGGCAAATGCGCAGACCACAAAGAAATGCGGAAGGTAGGAAAATCCAAACACCTCCGTGCCGATCAATACCGGAGCCAGAAAGGTATTCGTCGCGCTTCCGAATACACCTGCATAGCCCAGTGCTGCGGCAATTTCTACAGGAACACCGAGGACAGGGGCAATTACAGCTCCAAGACTTGCGCCGATAGAGAACAGGGGTGTAACCTCCCCGCCCTGAAATCCCGCTGCCAGTGTTACTATGGTAAGCAGGAATTTCAAGATCCAGTCATAGCTGAGAATATCTTCCCCGTAAAAGCTGGCGTGGATCAGATTGGTACCGAGTCCTGCATATCTGCCTTTATATAGGAGGAGCAGGAGGACGCTTAATTCGCTCCGGGGGCGGTCATGGAAACAGCCGTCCACGGAGCCGGCTTCTGAATGACTGCGCCATGCTGTAATCACTCCCCGGCAGCCAGACACCGAAAATCCCCTGTATGGCCTATTATCCTATGGCAAAATTTTCAGAACTGAAATTGCTGTAAAATCGTCCTTGTTCTGCAGTAAAGCGTAACACACAGTAGTCAGGGTCTGTCACGCCTTCCGGATAATACATGGTATCGCCCTCCTGCCACAGCATCTTCAGTGCAGATAAGGAATGGCTGCCTTTATTAAGCTGCCTTCAAATTTTCCGCTTTCTCTCAGAAAGAACGCGGTAATAAAGTGTTTTGGCGGTGAGGCCAGAACAGAGAAAATGAAGGCCTTTGACAAGCTGATCATGAAAGCAGCCATGAAGAGACGCGGGGAAACCCTGAAGATTTCTTCTGAGAATATAGAATGCTTTTCAAAAGCCATTCAGGTCCTGTAAGAAGAATACCCGCCGCGTTCTCTAAAGAAGGCCGGAATTCTGTAGCGGCAAAAATCACAGACCTAATATTTTCAACAATTCTAAATGGGGATGTCCGGTATCTGACTGAAATACGTCAATGTGGTCCACATCTGCGCTTCTGTCTGCAAAGGCAGGGAAAAGAAACCCACACTCCGGTTTACCCGGTTCATAGTCGCCCTCTAATGGGCAGATGGCGCAGATGATGTATTCAAACACTTCTTCTGACTCCCCTACCCTCTCATGATCCGCAGCTTTTACAGGCACATCATAACGATCGTGGTAGACAAGGACCGCGTAGCCGTCGTTTGATTCATAGGATTCCGCGATCAGGTCGTAGAATGTCTCCATCAGCACGTCGTTTTTCAGACCGCAGGATTTCATTCCCATGAGGAGCTGGCGCATACTGCCCGCTTTCATGGAATCCTCCGGAAATCGGTATCGCTTTAGATTTTTATTGGTGGCGGAAAAGGGAATGGCCTTTGCGATTGCCAGGTTTTTCCCTTTATCGGATGGGGAAAGCTTCAGAAAATTTGTATTAAAAGTGCCGTCTATATCACCGTCCGCATCCATATAGCTGCCGGCAGCTCTTGTCATGGACGTTCTGGCTGGTGTCATGCGTCTGGTCAGTTCCAGCATATCCTCTCTGTTTATCATTTCGGTCTCCTTGTGAAGAATATATTTTCTATATATTCATATCACAATCCTGGTTTGTTCACAAGATGTTTTTTGAAGAAAAAAAGGAAACGGTCCGCAGGGTTAATCCCGCGAATCGTTTTGCCTGTCGTTCGATGAATCCGGCAGGCCCGACTGGTGTCTGACGCAGCAGCCGCCTTTACCGTTTAGTTTAGCCTGGTATAAGGCTTTATCGGCCTGTGATATGATATTGTCAAGGGGGACATCATTGTTCCAGATGACTGCTCCGCAGGTACAGCTTATGGGTAACTGGTCTGTAAGCGCCGCGTTCTGGAATCCGCCGCAGATTTCCTCACCTTTTTTCAGCGCTGTCTCTTCAGAGCCCATCTGTCTCATGATGACAAGAAATTCATCGCCGCCGAACCGGGCCAGAATGTCATTGCTTCTTGTCCGGGCGTGGAGAAGGTCTCCGAATTTTTTCAAAAGACGGTCACCGAGGCTGTGTCCAAGCGTTTCATTTACCTGTTTTAAATTATCAATATCGAATAAAAAGACTGCCATGGGGGCATCTTCTTTTTTCATGATCCTTACCGCGGCATTGAGACCGCGGCGGTTTAGCAGTCCTGTCAGATAATCCCGGCAGGCATCCTCATGTAAGGTCTGCCTGCTCTCGTAAGACAGAGAGCGCTCCATGGCGTTTATGAGCCGTCTTTCTATTATTTTTGCGGAACAGGGTTTATATGCGAAGTCATCAGCACCCATCTCAACTGCCTGATCTTCTGTCCGTGGATCAGGCGGGGCTGTGGCGACCACAGGGATATTCCAGACCACTTTTCCCTCTGCAGAATTTCCAATACGGAAAAACCGCTGAGTTCCGGTAAGGTGAGGCTTAGAACGACACCGGAAAGCTCACGCTCATAGCGGACGATAAATCCCAGAGCTTCCTTTCCGGTAACTGCTTCTATGATCTTAAATCTGTTTCTCAGCAGGCTGCAGATCTGGTTTCGGTACGCATCATCCTCCTCTGCCACGAGAATATATCCGGACAGGGATGTGCTGCCGAGGGAAGACGCTTCCGCCTCTGTTTCTTCCTTCGTGCTGTCCTGTCTCTTTAAGATGGATTCAAATTCTTCACTGGGCATGGGCCGGGCAAAATAGTAGCCCTGTACATAGTCGCATCCGATTTCCTTCAGACGCTCCAGTTGTTCCCTGGTCTCCACGCCCTCTGCCACCACCCGCAGATCCATCCAGCGTGCAAGCCCCATGATAAAACCGAGAATGCCCTGATCCATGGGCTTTGCTGTCTCGCTTTGGATAAATTTCATATCCAGCTTCAGGATATCAAGCGGGAGCTGGTTCAGCATGTTCAGGGAGGAGTAGCCGCTTCCGAAGTCATCCATCTCGATAATGAATCCCAGTTCACGCAGATGGCGGACTGTGGAGATGATCTGGTCAGGATCCTCCGTATAGGCACTCTCTGTGATCTCCAGATGAAGGCGTGAAGGCGCAAGACCGTATCTGCTGACCATCTTCAGGAGGACATCAGCCAGATCCACCTGATAGATATCTGCCCTGGATACATTGACTGAGACAGGAATGGGCGGATAACCTATGCTGTCCCATTTCTGTAAGATGGCACAGGTCTTTTCCCAGACATACTGGTCAAGGTTGGTGATAAAGCCGTTCCGTTCAAAGAGCGGGATAAATGCCGCCGGGGACTGAAAGCCCCATTTGGGATGTTCCCAGCGCACGAGAGCCTCCGCGCCGGCCAGCCGCTCTGTGCTGATGCTGTATTTCGGCTGCAGATAGACAATAAACTGCTCCTCTGCCAGCGCGTTTTCCATAACATCCGTGATGGCCTGTTCGTGGAGCATTTGGTTGCGCAGGTCATCGTCATATTTGGAATAATACTTTCCGTATTGTCCTTTGATTTTCCGCGCAGCCAGAAGGGCGCGGTCGCACATCTGTTCCACCGGCAGTAAGCGGTCTTCAACCGCATAGATACCCCATTTCATCACAATGCTGCGCATACTGCCGGTTTTACTGATCTGTGCGCCTGCCTGTATGAAAAATTCATCCCGGTAATCCTCCCGGTGTTTCATCAGACAGGCAAACTGGTCCGCGTGGAGACGGCCGCAGATTCCTTCCTCTCCCACCAGTCCTGTGTACATATCAGCCACACTGCACAGCAGTCTGTCCCCGGCAGGTGTTCCGAATATGTTGCCGGAGGTAACAGAGACTGCGGGAACACCGGAAAAAGAAAACAGGGTGTGGTCTCCCTGAGGCCATGGCTCGATCTGTTCAAATCCATCAAGGTCTGCCGCGCAGCCGGAAATACAGCTCCTCAGATTTTGGGGACACTCATAAAACGAGTATGCAGTGCTCTGCCCTTTCGCGCCCACGCCGTCCAGATTGAACGCGCAGATATATTCCTTTGGAGAAGAAAGGTAAGAGGAAAGATACATCATTTCTCCGGGGGTGGAATAATAGTCTTCACCGTTAAAGAGTACAAATTCAATGCGGTATGGCAGCTCCTGCCCTGAAAGATGCTCTGCCAGTGCAAGAAGCACAGCCACTCCGGATGCGTTGTCCAGGGCACCCGGGGTTCCCGGCCTGGTATCAATATGTGCTGAGACACAGACCTTTTGTCTGCCGCTTCCGTAGACGGCAAGGATATTGGCGGCCTTTGCGGAGTGTCTTTTTGTGTTCAGAGTCAGCGATACAGAAAGACCGCTTTTAAGCAGCGGAAGGTGTTTCGGAAGGATAACGGCACATGGAACCTGAAAGTCTCCGTCCTCAATAACCGGAACGAATTGTTCTGGGGAAAGGCTTAAGGTCAGCACAGCTTTTGCTCCGCCTTTTTCCAGCAGGGAGATAGTTTCTCTGTGCTCGTCGGGATTCCAGAACACAAAGCTTTTTGGCATCAGCGGCTCTGCTGCCAGCTCACCGCACAGTACCACTATTTTCCCGGCAGCAGGTGCGCTGCGAAGCTCCTCCAGGGAGCGGATGCAGAGAAGTTCTCCCTGCACGCTGCAGGGAAGTGAAAATGGTGCCGGGGTTGTGGGAATATCTTGTCCGTCAACTGTGAGCGTACTGCCGTTTTCTGTCCAGTCCATACAGTCAAATTCCTGTTTTGTAACGTTAAGGCCGGCGTCAGCGAATACTCTGCCGGCATATGCGGCTGCCTTCTGATTGGCCTTTGAGCCTGTGGGTCTTGCGCCGATTTCTCTGCAGAGTGTGTTCAGGTGGCCTTCTATCTTTTTTTGTATCTCCATTCCTGTGACCTCCTCGTTTTTCGTTTGATCCATTTACTTTGTCAAGTGTAACATTTTCATAAAAAAATGCCTCGACTTTATTTGCTGAATCTGCCGGCAGGATAATGGTTCTAAGAGGTCAGGAATATCCCTTATCGGTATAAGACATAGTCCATCATTTCCCGGCTAAAGCCTGCATCTCTTAAAGCGTCACCTGCATATGCCGGGTATTCTTTTATGAGAAGCCTTTTCTTTTCCGGAAAGACGCCCTTTTCCCTGAAAGTGCGGACAAATTCTTTCAGTACAGCAGCTATATCCGCATGCTCCAGTATCCGCAGGATTTTTCCCTGCCGTTCCAGCACCATGACGGGAATTCCGCCGCGAAGTGCCACGGCAGTGCCGGGGACATTGAGAAAAGAACGGCCCTCCGGATGCTCCAGTACCTTTCCCCAGAGCTGTGCGGGGTCTGATGCGTTCAGCCAGATGATCTGCTCTTCCGGATGTGCCAGAGCCTGTACGATTCCCTTATAATCCTGTTTTCGTATAAACTGGGCACCGGAGAGTCCCCGCACAAAATACCCTCTTCTCACCTGGCCCGTGAACTCCCAGATACGGAGCACCTCCAGCGCCTGTTTCCAGTCAGGCGCGGATTCCCGGCAAAGGTCTGCGTGAAGAGAGAGGGAACGCCGGAAGGTTTCCCTGCACAGAATGATATTTTCACGGAAAAAGGTTTCCAGAAGTTCTTCCGTGGACGGGGTCTTCAGAGGGTGAATGATATCCCAACGTCCTGCGGACAGAGCGGTGATCCTGGCATTGACACGCTGTCTTGCCGCTGCCTTTTGAATCTTATCCCTGTTCAGCCACTGTCTTAACGGGATAAAGCTGTCCGCGCACACCAGTCCCTTTTGGGCCAGCTCCATGAGCAGGCTGCGCACATCTTTGGATACAGGGATATTGGTCAGTGCTTTTAAAAAGCTGGCACCGCGGCGGCGCAGTTCCCGGTAAAGGGTTTGTTCCTCCTGGTCTTCGGAAGAAATCTCTTCAGCAGGCGGGGTGTCCCAGTCAATCTCATCATATTTGAGGAAACAGAGCATGCCCTGAGGCAGCATCTTCCAGAAGTAGTCCCCTTCTGTCAAGATCCGGTCAAGAAGCCCTTCGCTGTATCTGCGGACTCTACCGGCTAAGATAATGTTCTCCCAGAAGGTGACCGGGAATCCCTGACCGCAGAAAAGCTCTATGGTTTGCTTCAGCTGCTCTTCCGGTGAGGCATTTATGAGGATTCTGTCTGCCGCCAGTGCCGCGTAATGTTCCGGCGGCTGTGTGACCGCCTCTGTGCGTAAACTGCGGATCGTGGCATTTCTGGCCCGGTCATAGAGTTTGGCGTGGTAATACAGGCCGTTGTCCTCTGTCAGCTCCTTCTGGCCGCACAGCGTTTCCAGCCACTTCAGTATACAGTCCTGATCCGGCAGGTAGCGTTCCTGAATCTGTGCGGCGGTCTGGGGACCCCGGTAGTACAGCATACGCCGTATGATATGCCTCCCCTCCTCATCATCCAGTTCAAGGAGTGCACGTTTATATTCCTCAAGCTGTTCTGCCGCGATCCACAGTCCCGGTTCCAGATATTCCGCCAGTCCCCGGGCTGCCAGCTCCTCCAGCCAGTCTGATATGCTGCCGGATTCAGCTGTCCCTGTGTACAGATCATGCAGCTCAGGGACTGTAATATCGCCTTCCATCATCAGAAAGGTGTGCAGCTCTGCGGCGTCCCCGGGCAGTTTTCTGCGCTCCTGTACTTTTTTGAGTGCCTCTGCCGAGGGTTTCAGTTTTTCAATATAGCGCAGTTCATCGTACACAGCCTGCCGGATGCCCGGTGTGGTTGGGGAATATTCGTACATCTCCTCAGCCTCCACGCGCCACTGCATGGGCAGGGACATGGGGGAAGGACTGTCCAGATATACCTCTCTTACAGCAATCTGCCCGCTCTGCACAGCATGGAGGATGTCAAGTATGCCTTGTATATCCCACTGGTCCTCCAGGCATTCCCTCCGGGTTTCACGGATCAGGGGATGGTCTTTTTCCTGTATGAGAGATTCCAGCATTTCCGTACTGCGGAGGCGCTGCATCCAGAGAGGCTGCCTTCCGTTTCGTCTCATGCCCATCATCAGGGCCCTGGCAGCATTATAACGGAATGTCATGTTAAAGACAGGGGTTGCCGGAAGCATGGCCTCCAGGATCTCCCGCACCTTATCCACGTCTACGGAAAAAAGGAGTCCCTCCGGCAGTACATTTTCCCCATAGGGATATAGAAGGATGCCGTCTTCCTCCTCCACACTTCCCACAGGATTTCCCGTTAATTTCTGTGCGGTATCCTGCAGAAGAAGAGAAAGGGGGGTGTTGATCCTTTTTCCGAAGAGCGCGTGCAGCATGATCTGACAGCTTCCTGTGGAATCTCTGAAATGTTCCACTACAATGGTCTTATCGTCGGGCAGGATTCCGGTGGCCTCAAGCTGACGCTGTAAAAAACCGGATGTATTTTCACAGGCAGCCCGGTCAAGTCCCAGGTGTTCCAGTTCTTCTGTCAGTTTTCCCCTGCGCTCCGCCTCTGACAGTGTTCTCATGATCCTTCCGAATGCCAGGCTGGTCCCAAGGCTGCGTCCCCTGATCTCTCCCTTCCAGAAGGGAAGCCTTGCGCCCTCCGTACCTGACTGGGTCACCACCACGGTATCCTTATCCTGGCTTACGATCTTCCAGGCAAAGGAGCCCAGCAGGAACCGGTCGCCAAGCTGTGATTCGTAGACAAACTCCTCATCCAGCTCGCCCACTTTAACACCGTCCTCCGTCCGGGCTGTGTACATGCCCTTGTCCGGTATAGTGCCTCCTGCTGCCACTGCCAGCATTCTGCTGTAGGTATCAGCAAATACCTGCTCATGCAGCCTGTCGTACAGAATCCTGGGACGCACAGGGATTTCTCTTCTGTGTTCATAGTCACCGGCCAGCATGGCCAGAACAGCTTTTACATCCTCCCTGGTGACAGAGCGGAAGGTATAAGTGCGGGCAAGGATCTCCATCACTTCATCAATGGTATACGCCGTACAGGGAATCCCGCCGGAGCCCTTGCCGGGCTCCTGATGTTTCGATGTGGCAGCCATGGAGACCAGATGCTGTGCCAGTACATCCAGGCACATGCAGGGAGGGCTGGCCTGCTCGATGCCTCCCTGTCTGGCAGCCTGGGCAGTCATGCCGCAGTACAGGGTTTCAGAGGCGGTACGGGGGTACATATACATGACACTGACCCGCCCCGGATTGTGCCCGGCGCGGCCAAGGCGCTGCATGGTACTGGATATGGTGCGGGGACAGCCGATCTGCAGTACCTGGTCAATGTCACCCACGTCAATGCCCAGCTCCATGGAGGAGGTAGCGCAGAGCAGGCGCAGGTTTCCCCTGCGCAGGGCGTCTTCCGATTCTGCCCGCTGCTCTTTTGACAGACTGCCGTGGTGCACACGGGCAAAATCCTCACCGCCAAGCTGATTTACATAGTAGGCCAGCTTTTCTGCGTATCTGCGCCCTTCGGAGAAGGCAATGACACTGCGGCACTGCATACAGCGGCTGTATACCTTCTCCGCCAGTTCTTCCCAGACGGGGTCTTTTCTTCTTCCCGGGGCCTGGGTAATGCCGATCACCTCGATTTGTACCACTTTCGGCATATGGGGCGCAACCATATGTGCCGGTTCGGGAGACAGATAATCGGCTGCCGTCTGCAGCGGTTCTATGGTGGCGGACAAGCCGATCCTCTGCAGAGGCGCTTTACAGAGACGGTCCAGTCTGGCGGCAGACAGCATCAGGTGGGCGCCCCGTTTTGTGTCAATGAGAGCATGGAGTTCGTCGATGACCAGTGCCCTGGCTGTCTTAAGAACCGTCTGCCCGGTACGGCTGGTCAGCATCAGATACAGGGATTCCGGTGTGATGATGAGGATATGGGGCGGGTGTTTTACCATGCGCTGCCGTTCCTTCTGGGGTGTGTCCCCGGTCCGGATGCCCACGTTGATCCTGCCGACGCCCTCGCCGCCCGTAAAAGCTCTGATGCCGTCCAGGGGTCTGCTTAAATTCTCCCGGATATCACCGGCAAGAGATTTAAGCGGTGAGACATAGATCAGGTATAGCTCCTCTTTCAATTCCCCTTTTCCTGCCAGGTTCTGCAGGCGGTCGATAAATACCAGAAAAGCCGACAGTGTCTTGCCAGTACCGGTGGGTGCGCTGATCAGAACAGGGCCTCCGCTCTGTATGGCAGGCCAGGCTTCCTGCTGCACTTTTGTGGGCTGTCCGAAGGCCTGTCTGAACCAGGAGGCTGTGGGCTGTGTAAATATGTGCAGGCTGTCTTGTGTCATATCGTTCATCTGTTTATCCTCTCAAATCCCTGTTTTTTTCCGTAAATGTATATAAATGTATCAATCTTCTGCTGTGATTGTACACCAAAATGGGATGCAGGTATAGGGTTTTGGTGGCTTTTTTCTGCAGTTAAATATGAAATCTGACTGCCCTGTTTATTGTCTTTCCCATTCAGCTTTTGATGACTGCTGTGGCGACCGGAACGGGAACAGGGATCAACATTCTGGTATCGCGTATGGACGGGGCCGAGGCATCAGGGGCCCAGAATGATACATACAACTGCAGGGCAGCACTTCGCGGGATACGGAAAGCTGAGCTGCCGCTGAACAGTAATTATTCGGAGAAACGGATGCGTTCAATCATGCTCTGTTTCCTGAAGTTTTTCATGATGAGATATGTCAGCAGCAGCTGTATGGTCAGTATAACGATGATCAGGACGACTGTCTGCGCAGCGGGATAATGATAACTCAGGATACCGAACATCCGGTTCTTTTTCGCATAGAGAAAGACAAGGTATCCCAGCAGATTTCCGAATCCGAGAGACAGGAGCAGAGTTCCCGCTGTGTAAAAGATTCCTTCCAGCTGCAGCATGCGCACCAACTGTTTTTCGGAAAGGCCAATGGCCTGCATGATGCCCAGCTCTCTTCTTCTCACATAGATACTGTTGACCATGGTATTGATCAGGTTCATGATGCCCACACCGCCCAGAACGATCATGAAGACATAACAGAGCTGGGATAAGAAGCTTGTATTTTTTTCGTTATAAGCCACCTCATCCTCATAGCTTTTCAGTTCCAGAAGCTCGTTTGTTTTTATAAGGGATTTCAGTTCTTTTTCCACACTTTGGAGCCTTTTTTGATCAGCGGCTACGGACCAGTAGTAATCCATTTCAAGTCCTGCCAGTTCATGGATGACAGAGTTTGGAAGCACCAGAAAGGATAAGTGGTTCATGCCGTAGGGCATATCGGCAATGGCCGCGATCTCAAATTCTTTTGGGATCAGATTATTTCCGGAGCGGATCACAACACGGAGGGTATCACCGATTTTGGTACCGGGTATATAACTCAGCATATTTTTATCAATCAGGATTTTATCTCCCTGCTGCAGTTCCTCATAGGTACAGGACCCCTCTTTGACGGCCTGCTGCATTTTATCGGCATATTCCTCCGGAATACCTATAATGCCGGTCTTCCAGGTCTCATCCCCATCCATCAGGTCGGGAAGCTCAACCTGAAGCAGGCTTGCTTTTGTTATTTTTTCCACACCCGGGATATTCATAACCTGTTTTTCAAAATCTCGGTTCAGAGGGTTGTTCTTACACAGGACGGACCACTCAAGCTCCGGATGCATCTTGTCCCCGGTGCGGCTGTTCACAGATATCTGAAATTCATCAAAGACACTGTCCCTGGCTATCTCCTCCGGGTCCGCGCAGGACAGTACCGTGGAGATGACCATGAAAAGAATGCCTGTGAGGCTCAGGGTGACAATGGTCATAACCGTTCGTTTTTTATTTCTGGATAGATTGGCTCCGGTCAGGCGGAACAGGGTCATTTCCGGGCAGCCTCTGCGGAGCTTTTTCTTTGTTTTCATACTGCCGTCGTAGCGCATGGCCTCCACAGGAGAGATCCTGGCAGCGATCTGCATGGGACGGATCAGTGCGCATACCACGGTGAGCAGGGAGACGGCTGCTGCCATGACGTATATCCACGGCTTCAAAAGAGTGACTTCATGGTTTTCAATCAGCTCTATGACCACAGGACGCAGCGGGTTTTCGGTGCCATATGCAGATAGGAGAAAACGATACCCGATACTGGCTGCAATACTTCCGGCGATCAGGCCCAGGGGAATGGCAATACAGGAAGTCAGCATTCCCTCCCGAAAGACAATCTGACGAATCTGCCGTTTGGTGGCTCCCAGCGCTTTTAGCTTTCCGAATTCCTGTACCTTGTAGATCATGGTGATATAGTAGAGGCTGTAAATGGTCATGATACCGGCCAGGATAACAATGAGCATAATACCCGCAATGCCCGCGTATAAAGACGGGTCTCTGTAGTTGGCAGAAAGGTAAATAGAGTTATCTGCAATATCTGCCTCGCTAATCCCCATCTCCAGGGCAATCTGCTTATAAATATCTTTGATCTCGTCTGTAGTCATGCTTTCAGCACCCGCTACCCGAAGCATGACTCTGTATCTGCGGACAGACTCCGGCTGTTCCTGCTCCACAAAGTCCCTGGTGACCATGGCGGAATAGATTCCGGAATCATCGCTGTCCTTTTGGGTGGGAAGCAGGCCGGTGATGACAAATTCCTGCTTTTTCTCATATCCGACGCCATCTGCCTCCACGGGCTGATAGGGAAGCTCTATGGTATCCCCTATGCCTGCTGTGATTCCCATTGCTTTTAACAGGCCGTTTGAAACAGCAATTTCATTTCCGTTTTTCGGAAAATTCCCTTCCTCCAGTTTTGTTTTATTGAGCTTCCGGGCTGTGTCATCCATGTACACCATCCATCCGGTCCCATCCGGGACGGGAATCATGGCGGGGTCCTGTCGAAGTCCTGCGGTTTCCACTTCTGCGCGGTGGGAAATCGCCTCCGCGGTATCAGGCTTTACGCTGCGGTACATCACATGAAAGGTGGGATATACCTTGTTGGCAGCCGCCATGTCAATTTCTACAGTTCCAAGGCCAATCGCCGGAATGACAAAGATGAGAAGCGTGGTCAGAAGGATGGCTATGCCTGCCATGATATTTCTTCCCTTATTCAATTTCAGATTGGAGAATGCAGTACGGTTTATTGTGTTCATTGGCTCACCACCTTACCGTCCTCAATGACAAGGATCCTGTCAGCCATCTGGGCGATGGTCTCGTCATGGGTGATCATAACAAGCGTCTGCCCGTATTCATTTACACAGGCTTTTAAAAGTGAGATCACCTCCAGCTCTGTTCTGGAGTCCAGGTTGCCGGTGGGCTCATCTGCCAGTATAATGGCAGGTTTGGAGGCAAGGGCACGGGCAATGGCAACCCTCTGCTGCTGTCCGCCGGAGAGGGTGCTGGGAAGGGATTTCAGCTTGTCTGTGATCCCGATGCGCTCTGTCAGGTCTCTGACAAAGGTCTGGTCAACCTTCCTTTTATCAAGCCCCATGGGAAGGACAATATTTTCCCAGACGTTTAGGGAGGGGATCAGATTATAATTCTGAAAAATAAATCCGATCTTTCTTCTTCTGAAGACAGCCAGCTCCTCATCTTTCAGTTCGAAAACGTTTTTGCCCTCTATCCGTACCTTTCCGCTGTCCGGGCGGTCCAGTGCGCCCAGCATGTGGAGCAGGGTACTCTTTCCCGAACCGGAGCGTCCCACAATGGCAGTGAACTCTCCGCGCTGTATGTCCATGGTGGTATGGTCTATGGCTTTCACCAGATTTTCCCCGCTGCCGTAATATTTGCATAAGTCTTCTGTTTCCAATAGCATTGTTTTCATAGGGGTTCTCCTTGTCTTATCTGTTATTTTATCTTGTTGTCTTTATTGTACTTGTGTATTCTTACAAAAGGATTTCAAGAAGAATAACAGATTTGTAAGAAATGTGAAACGTATTCGCCCATGCAAAAAGCTGCCCTTTAGGACAGCCTGTGACTGGTTTTGGGATATGTGATTTGAAATATACATCCCTTCCTGCCGCTTTTTACACAGATGCTCCCACCCTGTTCTTCCAGAATCTTTCTGGTTAGATACAGCCCCACACCGGAGCCGTCTGTCTCCTGGACAGCAGAGGATCTGCCTCGGTAAAAGCGTTTGAATATCTGGTTTCTCTCCTCTTTCGGGATTCCTATGCCCTGGTCTTCGATTTCGATGAGATAATAACTGACCATGGGTTCCACCCGGATCTCCACTGCGGTATTCGGCGCGGAGTATTTTACGGCGTTGTCAAGAATGTTCACCAGTGCCTCCTGGGTCCAGCGGGGATCCTGCAGGACTTTCACATCCTCAAATTCACTGACGGAAATGGCGATATTTTTCCGGTAAGCTTTCATGTAGACACTGCTGACAGCACCCTGAAGCGTCTTTTTCAGGCTTTCGTATACAGGCTCCAGGCGGATCATGTTGGTTTCCAGCCGGGATAATTGTATAAGGGATTTTGTCAGGTTCTCCAGCTTGAACACCTCATTTTTCCCCTGCATGAGGAAAGAATGCTGCTCTTCTTTCGTAAATCTGCTGGTATCCGCGACCTCATAGCACATTTTCAGGGAGGCAAGGGGTGTCTTCAGCTGATGGGAAATGTCTGTGACCAGTGTCTTTGTCTCCGCAGCCTCCCGTTCAATCCTGGATTTTAAAAGGCTGTTCTCCTGCATAAGCTGGACAGCTTTGTCTTCCAGCTCGAAGAGTTTAAGTTCCGTCCGGTTTTGCAGCTTTTTCTGGTGTAAAATAAGAAATGCCAGCAGAAGGACGAAAAAGGAGGCAGCCAGTAACAATACAGGCAGAAAAGAGGCAACCGCAGGGGATATGACCGAGTATCTTCCGCTGTAGCCATATGCAGCTTCTGCTGTCTGTCCGGCAGCAAGGGCCTGTTCGCGGTCAATCTCCTCTTTTCCTTCCACTGCGCTGACATAACCGCCTTCTGTAGTGGGTTTTGTGAGAAGAAGTCTTCCCAGAAGTTCCTGGTTTTCCATGTGCACCGTGTTTATCCATCGGACGGCCGTGTATAAAGTGCCGGACAGAAGCAGAACCAGCAGGCCCAGAAACACCATTATTCTTTTGTTACGTCCTTTGTCCATATATATCCCATCCCTCTTACATTCTGTACAGCGTCTATCTCCAGCTTTGCTTTTAGGCGGCTTATATTGACCGGTACGGTATTGTCATCCACGAACTGGCCGTCAATATCCCATACCGCCTCCGCAATCTGTTCCTTTGAAAAAATCTGCTGGGGATTTTCCAGAAAGAAGATCAAAAGCTGCAGTTCTTTTTTGCTGAGTGGCAGAGGCTCTCCGCCTTTCCAGACTTTCATTTCCTTAAGGGATACGCGGATGTCACTGCATTTTAAAGTGGAGATCTTTTCTGTACCGACCCGTTTCATCAGCGCGTGAATTTTGGATACGAGGACCATCAGACTGAAAGGTTTGGTGATGTAGTCATCCGCCCCCATGTCATAGCCGGTCACTATATCGATCTCCTGGTCAAGCGCGGTCAGGAAGATAATATAAACATTACTTTTTTCTCTTATTTTCCGACAGAGATCAAGTCCGCTGCCCTCACTCAGGTTGATGTCACTGATAATCAGGTGGACCTCATTTTTTTCAAACAGGTCTTCCGCGCCGGAAGCGGTGAACGCAGACAGGACGCGAAAACCCTCTTTTTCCAGACGCATGGAAATCCCCCGGTTCAGGTTCCTGTCATCTTCCAGAAGTAATATGGTCTTTTTCAAGGGAGTCCTCCTTTTCATTTGATAGTCTGATTATAGTGTACTTTCTGCCGGATTGTCAAATGAAAGGAAGCAGCCCGGAAAACAGCCTGCTTACGCTTTTTTCCTCCAGATCCTCAGCAGCCGGAAGACCCTCAGTATCGCAGGGGAGATTGTCAGGCTTCACAAAGGGAAGATCTGTATAGATAAGCAGATATGCCAGAGCATATTTTCTATTCTTTCTATATTACATGCCGTCTGGTCTGTGGATATAATCCCATGGGTTTTTGTAAACGCCGTTTACGCTTACGCCAAAGTGCAGATGATATCCTGTGGCAGCCCCTGTCATGCCCACATAGCCGATGAGCTGGCTTGCCTTGACCGTCTGTCCCTTTTTGACAACCGGATTAGAAATCATATGCATATAGATGGTGTGAAGGCCGTTTCCGTGGTCAATCTCCACGTAATTGCCTTCTCCGCCCCAGCCGTACCCTGCGCTGACCACTGTGCCTCCGGCAGCGGCAAGAATTCTGGAGTTGGCCGGTGCAGCCAGATCCACGCCCTTGTGATTGGTGGAACCAATTCCGCCCGGGCTGTCACGGTTCCCGAATTCACTGGATACATAAGTGATACTCGGACAGGGAAAGCACCACTCCCCGTTGCCATATTCCACTTCCGTGCGGACACCGCTTTCATCCAGGTAGTAGCCGTCCATGTAGGTATTCACAGCCATGGCACCGTTTGTTTTGAAATAGTAGTAATTATCACCTATTTTCTGCCAGCCGGTCTGCATGACACCGTTTTTATTCAGATAATATTTGCTGCCTCCAACTGTAACAGAGCCGGTCTGCATGACACCGCTTTTGTTAAAATAGTACCATTTTCCTCCTATTTGCTGCCAGCCGGTAAGTGTGATTCCGCTGCTGCTGAGATAATACTTCTTTCCTTTGATCGTCACCCATCCTGAGGACATAGCGCCGCTTGTGGGATTAAAGTAATAGGAGCAGCCTCCGATCTTCTGCCATCCTGTAAGCATGGCACCGCTGCCGTTCATATAGTACCAGGTATTCCCTAATCTGAGCCACCCGGTCTGCATGGCACCTCCACCGTTAGAATAATACCAGGTTTTCCCCACCTGATACCAGCCGGTACACATGGCTCCGCTTGAAGGATTGAGATAATACCAGGTACTGCCCAGTTTCAGCCATCCGGTAGCCATGGAACCATTGCCGTTCAGATAATACCAGGTACCTCCCAGATTCAGCCAGCCGGTCTGCATGGCACCGCTGCCGTTAGAATAATACCAGGTTTTTCCCACCTTGTACCATCCGGTCTGCATGGCACCTCCTGAGGGATTCAGGTAATACCAGGTGCCGCCCAGATTCAGCCAGCCGGTCTGCATAGCACCACTGCCGTTCAAATAATACCAGGTACCGCCCAGATTCAGCCAGCCGGTCTGCATGGCACCGCTTCCATTGGAGTAATACCAGGTTTTACCTACCTTGTACCAGCCTGTTTTCATAACTCCGTCTGAGGGGGTGAGATAATACCAGGTACCATTCAGATTCAGCCATCCGAGAGCTGCCGCACCATTTCCCTGCAGATAATACCACCGATTATTGATATACCGCCATCCGCCGGCTTCCATGGCACCGCTGCCGTTCAGATAATACAGACCTCCGCCTATTTTCTGCCATCCGGTGAGCATCACGCCTTTTTTGTTGAGATAATACCAGGTGCCGTCCAAATTCAGCCAGTTATTAATATGCAGAGAGCCATTTGGATATATGTAATACCATTGCTTGTTATAATTTGTCCAGCCATTGCCGGCCAGCATGGCACCGTTTGATTTTAAAAGATATTTTTTCCCGTCCGCACTTAACAGGCCTGTCTTCATCTTTCCGTCAGTGTCCAGATAATACCAGGCACCGTTTAAATTCAGCCAGCCTTTGTTGTAAAGGGTTTGGTTTTTGTTTACATAGTAATAGGTCTTCCCACTTTTCAGCCATCCGGTTTTTGTATACAGACTGCCGTCGTCTGTTATATAATACAGCTTGCCGGAAAGTTTCAGGATAGTCTTTTGGTACATCAGGCCATCTTCCTGAAAGTAATATTTCTTTTTCTCTATGGTCTGCCAGCCTGTAGTTTTCAGACCCTGTTCATCCAGGTAATATGTGCCTTCTTCTAATGTAAGCCATCCGGTTGCAAGAGTACCGTCTTCCCTGTAGTAGTGTGTGCCGTTCTCCTCCTCTATCCAGCCTGTTTTCACAGGAATGGCCTGATTGTTCTCATCAGTGGGTACTTCAGGTGTTGGTTCGTCAGAAGGGGAATCCGCATCCTCCTTTTTTTCATCTGGGTCCTCCGCGGCATCACTGTCCGAATCGGGATCTGGCGGCTGTTCTGCATCCTTTATGGTATCTTGTTCTGCACCGGGTTCGGAGACATTTTGGGAGGCTTCCTTTTCGCCGGTCTCGGCGTTTATGATACTCTCTTCCTGGGCCGCATGAATATTCTGCTGGCTCACCATCAAAGAAGCACTCAGCATCGCTCCGCACACCGCTGTCTTGATCAGTTTCTTATTCCTCATATTCTCCCCCCTACGCAAATGTACTTTCATCCAATATAATGGTAAAAGGTCCCTCGTTCACAAGCGATACCTGCATCAGGGCACCGAATCTGCCGGTTCTGACTACAGGGACTTGTTCTCTTGTCTTCTCGATTATATATTCATAAAGCGCTTCCGCCATCTGAGGTTCTCCAGCGCCAAAGAAGCTGGGCCGGTTGCCTTTCCTGCAGTTGGCGTACAGTGTGAACTGGGATATCAGAAGCACCTCCCCGCCCACATCGGCCAGAGACAGGTTTGTCTTTCCTTCTGCATCCGTAAAGATCCTGAGATTGACCATTTTCTTAATGTACTGGTCTGCAGTCTCTTTTGTGTCCTCCCTGCCGATTCCCACAAAAACAAGAAATCCGCGGTTGATCCTGCCTATGCACTCCCCTTCCACACGGACAGACGCCTCACTGACTTTTTGAATTACAAATTTCATTTACGCAAAAAACTCCTTTTTTTCTTTTCTTTTTCGTCTTTCTCTTCCTCAGGAACCAGTTTTACCGGCTCCAGGGTTTCCGGATTGATAAATTCCAAATCCTGATACGGATGCTCCTCTGTAGGCAGGTTCTTCTTTTTCAGCCAGGAATTGCGCAGGTATTTAAGGCCTGCCACAATAACAGCCCACACCGGTACACCGATGATCATGCCCGGAATGCCAAGCAGTCCCCCGAACAGCAGAATAGCCACAATGACCATGAAACTGGAAAGGCCTGTGGAGCCGCCCAGAATCTTTGGACCAAGAATATTACCGTCAAACTGCTGGAGCAGCAGGATGGTGATCAGGAAGTACAAACACTGCATGGGATTGACCAGCAGTATGATTAAGGCACTGGGTATAGCGCCCAGGTACGGTCCGAAGAACGGGATCACATTGGTCACACCAACAATCACACTGACCAAGATCGCATAGGGTGTTCCGATGATGGAGGTAAGGATATAACACAGAACACCGATAATGGCAGAGTCTACGATCTTACCGTTGACAAAACCGCCGAAGGTCCTGTTCACAAAACGACAGCCTCTGATGATGTCATTGGCTCTCTCCGCATCAAAGGCAGCATAGATGAACATTTTTCCCTGTGTGAGAAATCCTTCTTTGTCAGCCATCAGATAGACGGAAATAATGGCACCGATCAAAAAGTTCTTGATAAAGACCAGCGCGCCGAACACACCTGTGGTAAACTGCTGCAGCACCTCTTTCAACTGGGGAAGAAGCTGGACATTCATCCAGGTCTCCATCTTAGAGGAATAGCTGTTGAAGAAATCAATGGCTGTGGACCGCAGCTCCGGATTGTTCTTCAGAATGGAATTCAGCCAGTTTCCCACATTCTGCACGTATCTGGGCATGTCATTGATGATGCTGATGATACTTTCCACAATAGACGGCACGATCATGGCCATCAGGGAATAGATGATCAGCAGCGCAAACAGCAGCGCAAAAAAGACAGAGATATAGCGGACTGCTTTTTTCTTCTTTTTATTGATATCCATCTTCTTTCTCTTCATAAGAGGAAAGAAGATCTTCCGTTCCTGAAAATTCACAACCGGTGTCAGCAGATAAGCGATGACCACTCCGAAGATTACCGGCATCATGACACTGCTCAGAATACGAAATCCCCGTATGAGCACGTCCATATGAAAAATCCCAAAATAAAAGAGCATACTGGCACAAATAACTGCAAATGCTGTAACGCCCCAATACAAATATTTTTTATCCCAACGAAACTTCATGTTAAGCCTCCGATTATGCATAAACTGGAATCATTATAGCATGAAATTTATTATTTGTGTCATAGTTCTGTAAAAAAGTTATTTATTTTTTTAAATTTCTATGATATATTCAATTATGCTACGGAGGATAATGATATGAAATTACAGAAATTACTGAGTCTCACCAGAAAAGCGGTGGATGAGTTCTCCCTCATAGAGGACGGGGATAAGATTGCTGTGGGTGTATCAGGAGGAAAAGACAGCCTGACCATGCTCTATGCACTCCACGGGCTGATGCGCTTCTACCCCCATCCCTTTTCCATAGAAGTGATCACTGTGGACCTGGGGCATCCCGGGTTCCATGTGGAGAAAATAAAAGAACTGTGTGATTCCCTGGGGCTGCCGTTCACGGTGGTGAAGACAGACATCGCGCAGATCATCTTTGATGAGCGGAAAGAGAGCAATCCCTGTTCCCTCTGCGCAAAGATGCGGAAGGGTGCCCTCAACGAGGAGGCAAAGAAACTGGGCTGCAATAAGGTGGCGTATGCCCATCATAAGGATGATGTGGTGGAAACCATGCTCCTCTCCCTGATTTTTGAGGGAAGGTTCCACACTTTCTCGCCAAAAACCTATCTGGACCGCATGGATTTGACGGTAATCCGTCCGCTGCTCTATGTGGAGGAGGCAGACGTCATTGGATTTAAAAATAAATATGACCTGCCGGTGGAGAAAAGTCCCTGTCCGGTAGACGGATATACCAAAAGGCAGTATGCCAAGGAACTGCTCCGGGACCTGACAAAAGAACATCCGGGGACAAAAGAACGCATGTTTACCGCTATTTTAAACAGCAATATAAACGGATGGGATAAAAGAATACCGAAATAAACACAAAAAATAAGGAGCTGTGCAGAATTTATGTTCTGCATAGCTCCTTATAGATAGTATCGGCAGAAATCGGAATCTGTCTTATTTCGCTCTTCTGCCCTCTTTGATCTCAATGGCCCTCTTAATCATTTCCACACAGCCCTCAATGCCCAGCACACCGCTGTTCAGGCATAAGTCATAACTGGTGGCATCTCCCCATTTTTTGCTGGTGTAGTAATTATAGTAGCTGGCTCTTCTCTTGTCTGTCTTCTGGATTCTGTCTTTTGCAGCGGAATCTGTCAGTTCATGCTTTCTTGCGATCCTCTTGATCCGTTTATCCAGATCAGCATGTATAAATACGCTGATCGCACCTTCATAATCGGAAAGCGCATAATCCGCGCAGCGGCCGACGATCACGCAGGGCGCTTCGGAAGCCAGCTTTTTGATGGTGTCAAACTGTGCCAGGAATACCTTGTGGTTGATGGGCATATCGGTAAATGCCGCAGAGGAATAGCCAAAGGAATATGTATCCATGACCAGGGAATATAAAAAACTGTTGGTTGGTTTTTCATCGTTGTTCTCGAATAACTCCTGGCATAATCCGCTGTCCTTGGCTGCCCTGTCAAGAAGCTCCTTATCATAACATTTGATGCCCAGTTCTTCAGCCAGACGCAGGCCCACTTCTTTACCGCCGCTTCCGTATTGTCTTCCAATTGTAATTACCGTATTTGCTGCCATAATCAAACACTCCTCTCTATTCGATAATCCCCTCTCTCTGACATTGTTGTAGCAATGCATCAGACAAATGTGGAATTATTATCTTACTATAACTATTATAATCTATTTTATCCAATCTGTATATAAAATTTATATTATTTTATCGGAATTTTATGAGAAGTTTTTCAAAATATTCCGGCAGAGGCGCTGTAAACTCCAGGTACTCTTTCGTGGCCGGATGGATAAAGCCTAAAACCATGGCGTGCAGTGTCTGGCCTTTCAGTCCGGATACCGGACATTTTCTGGAGCCATACACCAAATCTCCTAAAAGGGGATGCCCGATACTGCTCATATGCACACGGATCTGGTGGGTACGCCCTGTTTCCAGGCGGCATTCGATATACGTGTAGTTTCCGAAACGCTCCAGCACCCTGTAATGTGTGACAGCCGGTTTGCCGTTTTTCTGGTTGACTGCCATTTTTTTGCGCTCCGTGGGATGGCGGCCGATGGGACCCTCTACAGTACCCTCATCTTCTGTCAGGTTTCCGTGTACGATTGCCCGGTACCGCCGTGTGATGCTGTGGTCTTTTAACTGCTGTGCCAGATCTCTGTGTGCCAGGTCTGTCTTGCACACAAGAAGGGCGCCGGTAGTATCCTTGTCAATGCGGTGTATAATGCCCGGACGGAGCATGCCGTTGATACCGGATAAATTACCTCTGCAGTGATGCAGGAGGGCATTCACCAATGTGCCGCTGTAATGGCCCGCACTTGGGTGCACCACCATTCCCTTTGGCTTATCCACCACAAGCAGATGCTCGTCTTCATATAAAACGGACAGGGGAATATCTTCCGGCAGAATATCCGGTTCTCTGTTGTCCGGGATAAAGACACAAATCTCGTCATCCTCAGCCAGCTGGTAGCTGGACTTTACCGGTTTATCTCCCACTGTGACATTTCCGTCTTTTAACTGCTTCTGAAGGAAGGAACGGGAGTAGCCGTCAAGTTCCAGGGCCAGATATTTGTCAATACGCTCCCCTGCCTGTGAGGGGTCAGCCAAAAGGCAGATTCTTTTCATTTTACATTCCCTTTCCATGATAAAAATGCAAAATCTTCCTCCTTGTAGAGGAACAAAAAGGAGATCAAAAATAACGCCATGGAGACTACCACATAGATATCCGCCACATTAAAGACAGGAAAATTAATGGGGGAAAAGTAAATAAAATCCACAACATAATTCAGCCGGACACGGTCAATGAAGTTTCCGATTGCCCCGGCGGAGATGACAAAGCAGATTATCCGCAATAGCAGATACTTTCTTTTTACAGGCATACGCCAGAGGACATAGAGCACAGCGCACAGTATGACAACGGTTATAATGCCAAAGAAAATAAACTGGTTCTGGAAAAGGCCAAAAGCAGCGCCCCTGTTTTCCAGATAATGCAGATAGAGTACATTTGGTATCAGGGGAATATCCGCCTGGTCCTTCAGATGCCGGACAGCCAGGTATTTTGTCCACTGGTCCAGTCCGGTCAAAAGAGTTACGCTGATGAGAAACTGCACCAGCACAGTTATTTTTTTTGTTTTCTGATTCATGTTCATCTCCCTGCGGCTACTCCAGTATTTCCCGGATAGCGGTGAGCAGTTCCTCATCTGTCACGGTCTTATCCACCACCGCGTATCCCGGTTCTTTCATAAGAATGAATTTGATCCTGCCCTGCTCCATTTTTTTATCGGACTTTGTGACGCTTAATACTTCCTCTGCGCGCAGCCCATCTGTGGAAACAGGCAGGCCAAAGGCCTCCAGAAGCTGCTTTACATTTTCATACTCCTCCACTGTGATCATGCCGCGCCGCATGGATAAGTATGCGGAGGCCACCGTGCCGACAGCCACGCACTGACCGTGGAGCAGGCGGAAATCCTTTAGCTTTTCAACTGCATGGCCAACTGTATGACCCATATTCAGAACAGCCCGTTCTCCCTGCTCTGTGGGGTCATTTTCAACCACAGTCTTTTTGATGACACAGCTTCTGCAGATCATCTCGGAAAGGGTATCCGTATCAAGGGCAAGTATTTTTGCACGGTTTTCATACAGCCAACGGGAATAGGAGGCGTCACGGATAAATCCGTGCTTCACAACCTCCCCCATACCGCAGGAAAACTGCTCCAGGGGCAGCGTGCACAATGTGCTCACATTCATATATACCATGCGGGGCTGATGGAACGCACCCACCATATTTTTGTATTTTAAGAAATCCACACCTGTCTTGCCGCCGATACTGCTGTCCACCTGAGCCAGAAGTGTGGTGGGTACCTGAATAAAGTCAATTCCCCGCAGATAGGTAGCCGCCGCAAATCCGGTCATATCACCTGCCACACCGCCTCCGAGGGCAACCAGAAAATCCTTCCGGTCAAAGTGCATTTCGATCAAATGCTGGTATATCCCCTGGACCTGTTCCAGTGTCTTATTCTCCTCCCCGGCGGGAAGCACATGGGAAGTCACAAAGCAGGCACACCGTTCCAGCTCTTTTTTCACGGTATTTAAATACAGCGGAGCAACCGTGCTGTCTGTCACAATGCAGAATTTTCTCCCGGAGAATTCCAGTCTCTTAAGCTGCTTAGATAAATCCGAAAAATCCTTGCGGAATATAATTGGATAGGAAAAATCCCCGTCTCTTCTAACCTGTAATATGTCTGCTGTCATTCTTTTCACTCCTGTCTTAACAATATCTGGCCAGGCTTATATGATACCTGTTCTTTTTTGTGATGCCTCCCACTTCCTCAAAACGGAATTTTCCTCTGCCGCGCACAGACACAATATCCCCCTCCTTCAGATTATATCCGTTGGAGAGAATGTTCTTTCCGTTCACAAATACCTTTCCCCCTTCGATCAGGGAGATGATACTGCTTCTGGAGGTGGAAAATGCCAGTGCGATGACGCTGTCCAGTCTCACAGAGGAAACCGTCCCGGAAACTTTTTCTGTTTTCAGAACAGGCAGATCCTCCAGTGTGTGGAGAAGCTTTGGTACTACGTTCGTATGGCGGACGCGGCACAACTCCTGCATGAGAAACGGCGCCATGTTCTCATGGCAGAAGACATGGGCTGTCTTCCCGTCCATCAGGATATCCCCAATCTTACTTCTCTCAATACCCAGGTTTAATATAGCTCCCAGATAATCCCTGTGCGTCAGGCTCTCTGCGAATTTCTCCGCCGCAGGCCGGATCTGGATGCAGGAGATGGGATAATCCTGCTGAAAGAAAAGAGCATCAGGGATGAATGCTGCCATCTGACGCTCTGCCAATGCATAGCCTCCGAAGGTCTCCACTTTGACCCCTGATTCATTCTTTGGCAGGCTGTGCAACATATGCAATTCATTTAAGTCCAGAAAATCAGAGAAAGTAAGAACACCGCGGTAATAGGCATTCTTACTTAACTCTTTCATACGTTTTTCAAATAAAACTTCTTTTTCCATGGTTTGTCCACTCTGTCCTTAATATTCGGTCCGTATGGACGGGATGTCAAAAGCACCGCTTAAAATCTGCTGATAGTCTCCTGTAATGTCCACGCTTGCCGGTGTCAGAATAAATATGTAACTGGACACTTTCTGCAGGCTTCCGCCTATGGAATAGCAGGAACCTGAAGTAAAATCAATGATCCTCTGTGCAACTTCCATATCCAGGCCTTCCAGGTTCAGGATAACGGTGCAGTTGGCAATCAGTGTATCTGCAATCTCTCTGGTATCTTCCATATTGGTGGGCTTGATCACGCAGACTTCCATCGCGCTGCCTGTTCTTTTTACCTGACGCATCGGGGTAACCTTGGAGGAGGAAGCGGAAGATGGGGACTTGACCGTCTTTTGCGGTTTGGCTGTCTTGGCAGCTTTGGGAGCAGGCTGTTTCTCCGCTCTTCTGCGCGGTTCGTAGTCATCTAAGTCGTCATCATCTTCCTCTAATTTTTTGAAGAAACGTCTCTTGGGTTTTTCGTCATCGAAGTCGTCATCGAACTCATCATCCAGAAATTCGTCATCGTCGTAATCGTCGTTCACTTTGATTGCATCTAAAAACTTATCTAAAACACCCATGATAAAATCTCCAATCTTATTTGCTATAATCTCTTTCTCCGAAGATGCCGGTTCCTACACGGACCATGGTGGCACCCTCTTCAATGGCGACCTCATAATCACCAGTCATGCCCATGCTGAGCACGGCCATAGTAACATTATTAAATTTTTTCTCTTCAATGTCAACACTTAATTTTCTTAAATTTCTAAAAACTTCCCTGTTTTCTTCAGCATTTTCAACAAATGGGGCGATGGTCATCAGGCCCTTCACCGAAATATTCGGAAGTTTTGAAATGGCCTCTGCCAGTGCTGCCGTCTCTTCCGGGCGTACACCGAATTTGCTGTCCTCACCGGCCACATTGACCTCAATGAGAATATTGGCTGTGACGCCTTTCTTTCCGGCTTCCTGGCTGACAGTCTCTGCCAGGCGCAGGGAATCCACAGAGTGGATCAGAAAGGCTTTGTCCACAATGTATTTTACTTTATTTCTCTGCAGATGCCCGATCATGTGCCAGCGGATATGGGAGGGAAGTGCCTCCTCCTTGGCGGTCAGCTCCTGCACCTTATTCTCGCCGAAATCCACTACGCCCAGAGGGAGAAGCTCCTCTATCATGGACATGGGTTTTGTCTTGCTCACTGCGATCAGGGTAACCTCATCCCGGCTCCTTCCTGCCCGGCGGCAGGCTTCTTTTACTTTTTCTTCCACTGCAAGATAATTTTCACATACACTCATGTTTCATCTCTCCTTACTTTCCTGTCAGTATATCTTCTTCTTTTACGCTCTCTCCGTCCTCCACAATTCTGTCAAAGGCTTCCAGACCGTAAGAAGTGTTGGTTTTTACAATACAGTATTCTTCATTCTGGTCAATGATATCAATCTGCCGGAACACCGCGTATCCTTTGTTCATGCTGTAGACGCCCTCCAGATAATCGATTTCACCGACCACATAGGTTTCCTCTGTTTCCGGCTTACGGAGTACATCCCCGTCCTTAAAGGTCTGCTTGTCCACATAACAATAACCGTCCTTGGAGCCGGTGGCATCGGTGTCTTCGGATACCTCTGTATCCTGACTCTCTTCCGCTGTATTTTTATAAATCGTGGCTGATACAAACTCTGTTGTCTTTTCGCCGCTCTTGGCAGCTGTCTCCCGGAGAAATCCGGCGGAATCCTCGTTGCCGCCCTTTGTCAGAAAAGAAGAGGGAATCATATAGAATTCTTTGGTGACAATAGAGCTCATGGGTATTTTTAAACCGCTCTGGGTGTTGATGACCAGTTCTATCTTCAGAAACCGGTCAGCAGCATAGCGCACCATGCCGTTTTTCAGGGCGATCTTCGCCACTTTTTGGCTTCCCACATTCATAATGGAGAGCTGTCCTGTCTGTGTCTCACCGTCCTTTAAAAACTTCACTTTGATGCTGCTGCGGTCTGCAAGCTTGGCGGCCAGTTTATCGGATAGAGGGACCATAAGGGTCCAGTTATCATCCCGGATCAGTTTATAGACCGGGTCTCCGGCCTTGATCTCTTCGTCTGTGAGAAGGTCATTTTTCTCGTAGGCTTTCTGGCTGAAATCCTCCTCCGTCAGATCCTCCACGGTCTTTCCCTCATACCCGTCTGTGGAATACACCACAAGACCGGCATTCGGCGCTGTATGTACCACCTGGTTTCCAAAAGTCTTGGACCCCTGGATGACAGTTACGCCGCTCTCCTCCTCGTCATCCTCCACAGCGTCAGCCGGCGCTTTCTGGGAAGATAATGCCTGCTGGAAGATAAGACCCTGCATCTCATATTTGAAGCTGTAGGTATCGTAGAAATCCGTACCGCTGAAGTTGTTGGAAAAATCTGCGATCCCAGTTCGTACTTCCTCCAACTGGTCTTTGGACAGTGTGATGTCAGCCTTGACATTTTTGGTATCACTCAGAGCATAGACATTGCCGTTCTTGCGTACCTTCATTCCCTCCCTGGCATAGTAGCGCACATATCCGGGGCTTTCCGCAGTGACGATCTCCTCATCTCTGACAGCTAGGGCTGTGCTGACCGGGTTCCTGAACAAGGGTCCGGCTGTCACCTGATAGGAAGTGACATGGGTGGAGGTGATATAGAGCAGAACCGTTATCAGCATATAAATGAACAGTGCCCCGAAAAGCAGTGTGGCGATATTAAAAGTAAAAATCTTTTTAATGATTTTCAGCAGGTTTTTTATGAATGTCAATATTTTATCTCTCAATTGGAATGAAAATCTCCTTTCATTATCGTTTTCCATTTTAACATTTTCAGCATTTAAGTACAATAGCCAATTTTATTGTATAAAAATTATAAATAATGCAGAAAATAGAAAAAGATAAAGGAGGAATTATCATGAAATCAAATGGATTAGATTATACCGCATTGGTTATTACCGTTATCGGTGCCCTTAACTGGGGATTAATCGGACTGTTCCGTTTTAATCTGGTTACATTCCTGTTCGGAGACATGACATGGCTTTCCAGAATTGTATATGTCATCGTAGGAATCTGCGGACTCTATCTGCTGAGCCTCTTCGGAAGGATCACATCTCTGGGTGACCGCTGAGCACGCACAAAAAGAAGCCGCCGCACGCCTGGTTTTTTCAGGGTGTGCAGCGGCTTTTTGCTCTTTTGTTTTGTTTATTTTATAAGGATGTAACGATCATATGCTTTACATCTTCAGGAAGATCCTTTTCGTCTTTTGAAAGGCTGATAATAAAGGAAATCTTATAAGTCTCTGAAATCTTTTCAAGGCTGGCCATAACTTTTGAAATGTTCTCCGGACAGGATTCCAGTCTGGAAATCTTCAGGAAACCATCCAGGTACATCTGCTCCAGATCATGATCCTGGGAAACAATACCGCGGATAAAACCAACAAATTCATCACTGTTCTCAATACCGTACTCCATCACATCAATCAGACGGATTTTATTATTCAGCTCATACATGTGCTTTGTACTCTTATCTAAGTAAACAACTGAGCCGTTCGCGTTCTTGACCTCAGCATTAGCCTTGTCTAGAAGAATTTTTGTCTTTCCTTTACCTTTTTCACCTACAATTAACTGAACCATCGCATTTTCCTCCTTAGCCGCACGTAATATGTATATTTACTAAAAACGTGGTTATCTTGGAATTAATTATAGTGCATTTCGTTCAAAAATACAATGGTAAAATAGAAAATTTCTGCTATTTTTTGAAATTTCATTTTTTCTTCAGGAACGGTTCACTTTCTCCAGAAGCTGGTTCATTCGCTCATACAAAACAGGTTTGTTTTCTGCATCCAGAACGATGGACACATATGGTTCCCCATAGTTATTCTGTACCATCAGAGCCAGGCAGGCGCCTGCTTTTCCCGTGGTACCGGTCTTGCCGCCCAGGATGGTAACGCCCTTTGGTGCGCTGGACTCGCCTGTCAGATACTGGTCTGTGGCATCCAGCCACTTCTGCATGGCGGTTCCGTCCGCTGCTTTGTAATTAATGGTATAATTGCTTAACTGGGTGATATCTGTGAACTCCTGATGTTTCATGGCTTCATTGAGCATCAGATAAATGTCGTAGACCGTGGTGTAATGGTCATCATCGTGAAGACCGTGTGGGTTCACAAAATGTGTCCCTGTCATGCCCAGGCGCTGGGCTTCCTCATTCATCATATCCACAAAGCTTTCCACGCTGCCGCCTACGGTTCTGGCAATAGCCATGGCCGCGTCATTGGCGGAATAGACAAGAAGCGCATGGAAGAGCTGGTCCATGGATATCTGGTCTCCCTCCAAAAGCCCGCAGACCTGGGAATCTGCCTCAAGCTGGACGTCCTGTGCCTGAATGGTCACAACCTCATCCATGTTGGCCTTATCAAGAGCTACCAGTGCTGCCATAATCTTGGTGATACTGGCCGGATAGGATTTCTCATACAGAGATTTTGAAAAAAGCAGTTTTTTGTCTTTGATGTCAAAGAGCGCTGCCCTCTCCTCCCCCTGTGTCTCAATCCCTTCCAGAGGTGTGTCACCTGCGCCCACGCACAAATCCGCTGCCACGCCTTCCGCTACCAGGGAATCCTCGCCTATGGTCTGACCGAATACTTCGGTGGTCAGCTTAAAAGCCATGGGTGCGTCCACCGCCTGTTTTCCCTTCAGCATGAAGATTCCCAGGACACCTGCCAGAAGCAGGATGACGAAAAACATACTGAGAAACAGGGTGCGTCTGATCTTACGTTTTCTCTGCGCTTTTTTGGAAAGCCTTTTTTTCGGTTTATTTGTACATTTCACGCCAGTCTAACTCTCCTCTGTCAAGTGATTTGATCATCATTTCTGCTGTTGCAAGATTGGTTGCCAGCGGGATATTATGTGTATCACACAGATGAAAAATCCGCTTTACATCCGGATCATGCTTCTGCGGTGCCAGCGGCTCGCGCAGATAAATAATAAGGTCCATCTGGTTCTGCTCGATCAAAGCGCCCATCTGCTGTTCCCCGCCCAGGTGTCCGGCCAGGAATTTGTGTACTGTTAGATTGGAAGCCTCCTCAATGAGCCTGCCTGTTGTGCCGGTGGCGTACAGGTCATTTTTTGACAGGACGCTCCTGTAGGCAATGCAGAAGTTCTGCATTAATTTTTTCTTAGAATTGTGTGCGATTAATCCGATGTTCACGATTTTTCTACCTCCCTGTAGGTTCTGTTTTTCTGAAGACTGACATTTAACACCAGCCCCATACCGATATAAAGGCTTACCATGGAAGAAAGCCCGTAGCTGACAAAGGGGAGCGGCGTACCCGTATTAGGGCTAAGTCCCGTTGCCACGCAGATGTTGATAAAGCTCTGTACCGCAATTATGGAAGCCATACCGTAGCATATAAGGCTGCCGGACAGATCCTTGGCCCTCCTGCCCGTCCTCATACATTCAAAGATGATCAGAAACAAAAGCAGCAGCAGAGCCGAACAGCCCAAGAATCCCAGCTCCTCACCCGCAACTGAAAAGATAAAGTCTGTCTGGCTTTCCGATACAAAGTTTCCTTTGTTGGCGGTTGCCACTTCATTGTTGTTTAACCCTTTTCCTGTCAGCTTTCCTGAACCGATGGCCATGATGGAATTCTGCTGCTGAAGAACATCATCAGAGTATTCCTCCTCCTCCGGATAGAGGAAGGTCATGATCCGGTTTCGCTGGTAATCATCCAGTAGTTTCTGGTCAGGCTGTATGACTAGGAAAAGAAATACGACCACCAGAGGAATGGCTATCAGCAGTGCCCCGCCTATAATTTTATAACTCAGCCCGGCAAGATACAGCATGATACAGAAAAGTATAGCAAGTGTAATGGTATTTTTCAAGTCCGGCTGACTAAAGATCAAAAACAGAGGTATGGCCATCAGTACTACCGTTTTCAATATTGTCTTAAATGTATTCAAATCTTCCTCGTGTTCCATTAAGTAGCGTGCGAGAAACAGAATGATGATGATCTTCGACAGCTCTGTGGGCTGGAACTGGAAACTTCCGATACGCAGCCATCTGGCGGCACCTTTTGACTCTGTACCAAATAACCGCACCAGAAGAAGCATGAAGATATTTCCCATATACATGATCCAGTAAAAGTTCAGGATCCAGCTGAAATCCATCAGGGATATGATCACCATGACGATAAGCCCCAGCATCATACCGAAGAACTGCTTTCTCTGCAGATCCGGTTCCGCACTTCCTACCAGCAGCACCCCCATAAAGGTGAGCACAACCAGAAACAGCACCAGTCTGAAATTATAGTCGCGTAGTTTATATTGTTTAATCATGAAAACACCTAGTTTTATCCTTAAAGTCCTTTTTTACCTGTTCCTAAAAACCGGGATAGGATTCCTGTATATCTGCTTTCAGAGGAATCTTTGCCAAAACGGTGGTGGTATCCTTCAGATAACGGATTTCCACTTTCTGTTCCTGTACGGTGAAATATCTGCTCACAGCACGGATTATATCGTTTTGAAGCATGGTCATCATTTGTGGAGAACAATCCAGCCTCTCGGATACGAGGAGAAGCTTCAGCCGGTCTTTTGCTACATGACCGGAACGTTTATTCCGAAAATGAACCAACACGCAGGCCCTCCCTTACCTTATTATTTTTTAAAGATACCGGACAGCCTTTTGAATACACCCTGCTTTGCCTGGAAATTCAGGAAAGGTACATCCTCTCCCGCTATCCTGCGGCAGATGTTCAAAAAAGCCTGTCCTGACATGGAATCCTGCCCGCAGAGAGGTTCACCCTGATTCGTGGCAATGACCACAGCCTCGTCATCCGGGATTGCGCCCAGAAGCTCTACTGCCAGAATCTCCGTGACATCTTCCACGGACATCATCTCCCCGCGTCTTATCATATCCATGCGCAGACGGTTGATGATAAGCTGTACTCTTGGCATTTCATTTGCCTGGAGAAGCCCGATGATACGGTCAGCATCACGGATGGCGGAGACTTCCGGTGTGGTTACCACAATGGCCCGGTTCGCCCCTGCAATGGCGTTTTTGAAGCCCTGTTCAATACCTGCAGGGCAGTCCAGCAGAATATAGTCAAATTCTTCTGACAGATCATCTGTCAGCTTAATCATCTGTTCAGGCGTGATAGCTGTCTTGTCTCTGGTCTGGGCCGAGGGCAGAAGGCAGAGATTGTCACACTGTTTGTCCCGGATGAGCGCCTGCTTCATACGGCAGCTCCCCTCAATGACATCGATCAGGTTATAGACAATCCTGTTCTCAAGCCCCAGAACCACATCCAGGTTCCGAAGCCCGATGTCTGTGTCCACCACGACAACCTTTTTGTTGAGCTTTGCAAGTCCAAGACCCAGATTCGCCGTAACGGTGGTTTTTCCGACCCCGCCTTTTCCGGAAGTCACTACAATAATTTCACTCATATCCTATCCTCCTAAATCCTTTTTGAAACCGCGCAACAGTTCAGACAAGCTGAACCGTTACGAAACTGCGGTATTAACCGCCTTTATTTTTCATGCGTATTTTCAAGACTCAAAAAAGGTTTAGTCTGTCTGCTGTGTACTTCCGCCTGCGGATGCCGTTCCGGTCACGATCGCATCTTTATCCACAAGATTGTACTTATAGCTGATTACATCTTTTGCTACTGCTGCCGCATTGGTGGAACTGTAACCATTGGCAATGCGGACTGCCATGGCAATCTCCGGATTGTCCGATGGGGCAAATCCGATGAAAAGTCCGTGGCTGGGCCGGGTCGTAACCTCCTGGGCGGTACCGGTCTTACCGGATACCGGGTAATCAAAATCCTGGAAGGCATCATTGTTTTCTACTACTTCCCGCATTCCTGCGTGGATAATATCCCATTCATTGTTGGGAATATCCATAGTAGCCTTCAGCTCCGGTGTGTAGTCTTCGATGAGGTTTCCTTTGGAGTCTGTAACTTTATCAAGAAGGGACAACGAATAAATGTTTCCCCGGCTTGCGATTGTGGTGGCGTAGCGCGCCAGCTGTGAGGTTGTGTAGTTGTTGGTACCCTGTCCGATGGCAGATGCCACGGCAGCCTCGTCTGTGATCTGCGGTTCGGCTTCTGTGATCTCAAGGCCCGATTTCTGGTCAAGCTGGAACAGTTCTGCATATTTGCGGAGCTTTTCAAGTCCCAGAGAATCCGAGAAATTCCCGTCGGAGTCCGTGCCCAGGTCATAGACCACCTGGTTAAAGAAGGTATTACAGGAATTCTTGATGGCACCCTGTATTCCCAGATAGCCGTGTCCTGTGTGCAGCCAGCACTTGATGGGCGGCGTAACTTTTGTAAATTCACCGGTACAGGTCACACCATAATTATCGTCCACAAGTCCCTCTTCCATTCCTGCTACTGCCGTCACAATTTTAAATGTGGAACCGGGTGCAGTCTTCTGCTGTGTGGCCTTGTTAAAGAAGGGCCTTGAAAGGTCAAGGGAAAGCTTCGCGTAATAATCTACATCCATCTGATTGGCCAGACGGTTATTGTCATATCCGGGATAGGTGACACAGGCCAGTACTTCCCCGGAATTTACATCTGTCATCACAAGAGAGCCGGAGCAGGGATCAAGGGCCAGCTGTGCCGGCGTAATCTCCAGACTGCTGATCTTCTCCTTCAGGAAATCATAGGATTTCTTCTGTCCGGAGGCAAGGGCGTTATAGGTCTCCTCGTCAGCCTTAAGGATCCCCTGGTCAAAGAGAACCAGACAGAGCTGGTTTCCGGATATGGTATCCGACAGAATCATGTATTTATATATGATTTTGGAGAATTCCGAATCATTTGTCAGGGACTCTGTCAGATATTCGGAAAGTGCATTATACACTTCTGTGGAATCCAGATAATCTCCCTCCGCGTAGAACTGGGAGATGTCGATCCAGTTCTGGCTTGCCGCGTAAGTCAGAAATTCTTTTAAGCTGATGGAACTGTCTTTTGTCCATGCTATATAGGTCGGGTCCGAAGCATCTATGGCGTCCAGAGAGAGGATTCCCTTTTTGTTCATAAGGAAATCGTTGACAATATAGCTCTGGTACTCCTGCATTTCTTTTGGAAGGTCCTTATAGGCCTCCGGTGCGGCAGCGGTCAGCTCCTGCCGGATGGATTCAAATACCTCTGCCTGTTTCTGGGTGAACAGGCCGTAGATGGTCTGCTCAGTCTCAGAGGCGTCTTCTTCCTTAAAGTGGCTGGTATCTATGACGCTGTTGCCGATCAGGGCATTATATACATCATAGATCGGTGTCCGGATGTTGCTGGTATCATTGTTGGTGGAATCCTGGTCGAACTCCTTAGCCATAATAATATTATCGGAAAGGATACCTGCGATCTTCTGCTCCAGTACATGATAAGCCAGCTCCTGCAGGTCCTTGTCAATGGTCAGGTAAACATCATCGCCGGATACAGGCTCAATCCTGGAATCCTCATTGATCTGCAGTACTTTGCCCAGGTTGTCAACCGTTACCTGCTCCTGCCCGTCTTTTCCCTGCAGGGTGGTCTCCATGTACTGCTCAATTCCTGTTTTGCCGATCACAGCATCTGTGGAGTAGTCCGCATTATCTTTTTTTAACTCTTCCAATTCCTCTGCGGAGGCTTTGCCGGTGTATCCGATAATGGGGGCAAAATACACGCCGTCGTCATACACGCGGATGGAGTCTTCCATAATATCAACGCCCTGCAGCTTGTCCTTATTCTCCATTACCATGGCAACGGTCTCCTCGCTCACATTGGTGGCGATGGTGGCCGGCACATATTTTTTGAAGCTGTTGGCAGACAGCGCATAACGGATGCGGACAATGGCCAGGGTTTCCTCCGGGGTGAAGGATTCCGGCAGGTCATGTTTTTTCAGCTCTTCCGCTGTGTACGGGTCATCTTTATTTACAAGGCCGAAGCGCTCCGCGCTGCACAGATAATCCATGATCTTTTTGGCGGAAGCGTTCAGCTGGTCTTCTTCCAGAGAATCGATCTTAGCCTGTCCGTAGACATCGGCCTTAAAACGGTTCAGTGTGAAATCCGTGGCGTCGAAGGCATACTCCCCATTCTCATCCACCACAATGTGAAAGGAGGTGTCCAGGGACTCGCCGTTGGCCTCCAGAATCTTCATCAGGGAATAGGCCACATAATTGAGGGTCAGGTTTTTCTCCCGGTTGGAGTCATAGGTCCCGTTATCCTCCAATATAATGGAATAGGACAACTGGTTATGAGCCAGAAGCTGGCCGTTCCGGTCACGGATATTTCCGCGGGTGCTCTTGATGGTACGTGTTTTTGTGGTGCTCAGATTAAAGTTGTCGGCGTATTCGTCTCCCTCTATGATCTGTAGTTTGAAAAGATGCTGTATCAGGATGAAAAACATAAGGATGAATACCAGAAACAGCACAGTGGTACGTTTGATACAAATTTTCTTTAAAAAGTTTTTTATTTTCTTAACCAAATAGAATCTCTCTCCTTCATTTCCAGTTCTGTCAGCCGCTTGTTAATGTTAAAGAGTAACCTGTAGAGAAGAACAGTCATAAGAACCGTATAGATCATTTCCGGGATGATGATCCTTCCGAAATAATAGTAAAATTGTACGCGTCCCCGCATCAGATACTGCATCCCGTAAACCAGGCCGCCGTAAACCAGATCGCCTGCAGCCGTGAGTATGATGGGAACACGCAGCTCCTCGTCATAAAACAGCTTGCAGCAGCAGCCTGCCGCGTAGCCGATACACAGATAGACTAAGGCGTAAAAGCCCAGCAGTCCGTCCGAGAGCAGATCCTTCAGTAAGCCACAGCAAAATCCAATCCAGATGCCGTTTTTCTTTCCCCGCATAAAGCCAAAGGAAATGGTCAGAATCAACAGCAGGTTCGGCGAAATGGAGCCGATGGAAAGGGCCTTGAAAAGGGTTCCCTGAAGGATGGCACAGATCAGAATCAGAAGGAGGGTTACCACTTTCCTTTGAATTCTCATTTATGAATCTCCCTTCTGCTGTTTCAGTTCTTTGATCACAAGTACCTCCTGCAGATGTTCAAAGTCCACCGCAGGTGTCAGAGTTCCTGTCTTAGTAAGATTGTTGGGGTCTTCTTCTATCTCACTTACATATCCTATCAGAATTCCCTTCAGAAATTTGTCGCTCACTGCGGATGTAACAATTTTTTCGCCTTCCTGTATTTTATCGTCCTGGTCTTTGAGATGGATAAACTGCAGTTTGCCCTCATCGATCAGGCGCATGTCACCTGAAACAATGCAGGTGTCGGAGGTGGTCATGGTCATGGCACCCACGTTGCTGGTGTCATCAATGATGGACCGAACGGTTGCCCAGTTTTTCCCCACCTCTGTGACTATGCCGACCAGTCCGCTTCCTGCAATGACATTGCAGTCTTTCTGGATGCCGTCATCGCTGCCTTTATTGATGGTAAAGGTGGAAAACCAGTTGCCGGAATTCTTGCTGATGACCTCAGCGCCTACCTTGTCGAACTCGCTGTACTCTTTGTCAAGGTCGTAAAGCTTTTTCAGACGGTCCAGTTCACTGATGGACTGGGTCAGGCGGCTGTTCTCAGCGGTGAGTTCATCCACCTTGCTCTGAAGCTTTTTATTCTCCTCCACCAGCTTTTTTTTATTGCGGAAGCCGGAGGTCATATCGCTTAGGGCGGTTCCTACTTTATTGATGCCGTTCTGGAAAGGTACAACGGCGTAGCTGGCTGCCTTCCTGACCGGTGCGGCCGGAAATTTTCCTGCGAAGGTGAGGAGCATCAAACTGATGCACACCAGAATCATCACAACCAGGATGTGTTTACTTTTTATGTTCCAATCATGCTTTTTTTTCATTCTATAAAACCTCAGCTTTTTATTCATGTCAGCAGAAAGTCCACGGGATGTGCTTTCTGTTATTTCACCCATTTTCTGAGAGACTTGCTTCCTATGATCTCCTTAATACCGTATATGGTGCACAGATCATAGTACCGTGACAGACAGACTTTTTGTCCTGTCTGTCTGCTGATGAACCATTCGATATCCGGAATTTTTGTAGTGCCTCCGGTGAGATTGATGCCTTCCCTGGAAATATTCTGGCGGATCTGGGGCGGCGTCCGCTCCAGAAAAAAGCGTATTTCCTCACAGATGGTGCTAAGGGGCTCCAAAATGGCCTCATAGACCATTCTGGAGGACACGACACCCTCCTGGGGCAGACCCGTGAGGCTGTCCACTCCCACCACTTTCCTGGCCTCTTTTTTGTCTTCTTTTAAGTAGGCCAGGGAGAATTTCAGACGCCTGGCAGTACGGCTTCCGATGTTCAGATTGCACCGGCGGCGAACCATGTTCTGTATGGATTCATTTAACTGCTTACCGCCGATCTCCACAATTTTGCTCAGAACTACTCTGCCCTTTTCAATGACAGAGATCTCACAGCTCTGCGCCCCGATGTTTACCACCATGGAGCCTTTTGTCTTGTTGATGGGTATTCCCAGCGCTACCGCATCGGCGATGGTCTTTTCTACCATATATATCTTATTTTTTCTGCTGGAATTTCCTATTGTATAGTAGGCCCTCTTCTCTATCTCGGATAAATCCGCGGGAACTGCAAGGTACAGTGTATTTCCGAAAACCGTACCGGCGCCCGCTTTCTCCAGAAGCGAATGCAGAACCATCTCCGTGTGGTTGATATCTGCAATCTTGCCGAATGTCATGGGAGTGATGACCGAGACATTTGAGGGGTTTTTTTCAAAAATCTCATAAGCATCATTGCCTGTGGCCAGGATCTGTTTTCCGTTCCGAATGGCAATCATGTTCTTTTCCGTTAAGATGGTGTCCTGCTGGCAGGAATAGATTTTCACCATACTGGTGCCTAAATCCACACCGAACGTTTTATGAAATGGCATATTGTGCTCCCCTTTATTTATGACCAAGAAAGCCCGCTGCGCGTTCTTTCTATAATTTATTCAAATAAACCCTGCTCCCGGAAGCTTATGTAACGGCAGTCTCCGATAATGATGTGATCCAGAAGCGGGATGCCCAGCATTGCGCCGGCATTCTGAACTCTCTTCGTAATGTTAAGATCCGCCTTACTTGGGGTCGGGTCTCCGCTTGGATGGTTATGGACCAGCAGGATTCCCACCGCGTGATAGGAAAGAGCGGCAAGAAAAATTTCCCGCGGGTTTACCAGGGACATATTCACAGTCCCCTTAAAAACAATTTCTTCCCCCAGGCGATGATTTTTGCAGTCCAGCATCATACAAAGCAGCAGCTCCTGTTCCTGATGGCGGAGCTGCTCCATGTAGAAATTGGCAATGGATGCCGGATGATCAAAGGAAACACCCTTTTCTGCCACAGAGACTGCAATCCTCTTGGAAAGCTCACCGATACATTTGAGCTGTACGGCTTTCACTGTTCCGATTCCCCGTATACTTTTTAACTGCTGGAGGCTCAGCTGGTGAAGGCCGGGCAGGCCTTCTTTGTCCCGGGAAAGGTGCAGCACCTCCCCTGCAAGCTCCAGTGAGGAGCTGCCGCTTGAGCCGGAGCGCAAAAGCACTGCCAGCAGTTCTTCATCAGTCAGTGCCTGGGCTCCAAGTCTCAGACACTTTTCGTATGGCCGGTTTTCATTTGGTATTTCTTTGATTTTTCTATTGTCATTCATATGATTTTCCACATACTCTCTTCAGCATGGTATGGGCATCATAAAAAAAATTTAACAGATTTAATTGTAGCACAGATTAAAAACGATGTATATGCCTTAACAAAAATTTATCACTTTTTTCACAATTACTTCCCCAATTTTTAAGCCGTCCATAGCTGCTGAGGTGATTCCTCCCGCATATCCGGCACCCTCCCCACAGGGATAAACACCGCGGATATTGCTCTCCATCTCTGCGCTGCGCTCTATGCGCACAGGGGAGGAGGTACGGCTTTCCACACCGGTGAGAATCGCGTCATCCCTGGAAAAGCCGGGAATCATGCGGTCAAAATATGTGATTCCCTCCTGCAGGGCACTGCTGATACAGGCGGGCAGAAGTTCTCTTAGATTGGCAAAGGACCAGTCTCCTTTCAGGCAGGGCGTAACTTGTCCAAGTCCGGTACTCTTCCGGTTCTCCTTAAAATCACCGAAAAGCTGAAGGGGAATTCTGCCTCCGCCCAGACGCCAGGCTGCCCGTTCCAGCCCTCTTTGGAATTCCACGCCGGAAAGGGGGCCGGTATTTCCGTAGTCGTCAGGTGTTACGGTGACGATCATGGCGCTGTTGGCGTTTTTTGAGGCGCGGTCCTGATAGCTCATGCCGTTGACTGCCAGCATCCCCTCCTCTGAGGAGGCATTGACCACATAGCCGCCGGGACACATGCAGAAGCTGTACACCCCCCGGCCTCCCGCTGCCTTGTGGGTCAGCTTGTAGGCTGCCGCTCTTAAGGTTTCATGTTCTCTGCAGCCGTACTGGTACTGGTTGATGAGCGTCTGGGGATGTTCAATGCGCAGCCCTACTGCGAAGGCTTTGGCCTGCATGGAAAATCCGCTTTTCTCCAGAAGGGAAAAGGTATCCCGGGCGCTGTGCCCCACGGCGAGAACCAGTGTGGAAGCGGGAAACTGTTCCCTGCGATTGATCTCAATGCCCGTAAGCTGACCTTTTTCTGTATGGATACCGGTCAGTGCGCTTCGGAAACGGATCTCACCGCCCAGCGCTTCGATTTTTTTCCTGAGGTTTTTTACGATCGTCACCAGAAGATCCGTGCCCAGGTGGGGTTTCTGCATATACAGGATCTCGTCCGGTGCCCCGCATTCCACAAAGAGACGGAGGACCTCCAGGTTTCTGCCTGCAGGATCCTTGACCAGGGTGTTCAGTTTTCCGTCAGAAAAGGTTCCCGCACCGCCCTCCCCGAACTGCACGTTGGATTCTGTATCCAAAGCTTTGCCGTCCCAGAAGGACTGTACTTTTTTCATGCGGCTGTCCACATCGTCCCCCCGTTCGATGACAAGGGGAGAAAGACCTGCACGAGCCAGATAATAGGCACAGAAAAGACCTGCTGGACCGCTGCCCACAACTACCGGGCGCTGCAGTCTGTCTCTGTTGTCCGTGTGCAGATAGGTGTAGGGCACTCTTTTAGTTGACATAACAATTTTATGGTCAACTCTATTAAGGACAGTGCTCTCTTTTTTTACCTCTGCGTCAATGGTATATACGAAAAAAAGATCCGGCTTTTTTCTGGCATCCAGGGATTGTTTCCGGATGGACCAGGAACGAAGCTCTTCTTTTTTTATTTTCAATGTTTTTATAATCTTTTTTTCCAGTTCGTTTTCTGTGTGTGAGACCGGAAGCTTTAATTGTTGTATGGTGAGCATGTATCTACCTTTCTGTTATAAAGCGGCATGTGTGCCTGCCATGGCTGCACTGGACCAGGCCCACTGCAGGTTATATCCTCCGCAGATACCGTCTGTGTCCACCACTTCCCCCGCGAAAAAGATACCGGGATGAAGGGAAGATTCCATGGTTCCTGCGGATAACTCCTCTGTGGAAACGCCGCCGGAGCATACCTGCGCCTGCCCGAGGGAACGAGGCCCCTTGACATCCAGTTCCAGGCATTTGATTTTCTGTACCAGAGATGCTGTGTCAGTCTTGTCATCCTGAGTCAGCACATCAATGAGTTTTTTCGGAAAAAGTCCCACAAGGCTTTCCTTCAAAGTCTTGTACGGGCAGTTATCCATACGGGCTTTCAGAAATGCCTCCAGGGCTTCCTCTGTGAAATCCGGCATAAAGTCAAGCAAAAGCCGTACGGGCACACCCTCATCCAGAAGCCGCACCGCATAGCCGCTCAGCTGGAAGACCGGGATTCCGGAGACGCCGTATTCTGTGAGCTGCAGCTCGCCTCTCTCCTCCCGGAAAATCCGGCGGTCAACGGCAAGGGAGACGCAGCCCTCTGCGCGGACGCCTGCCCACTTTTTAAAGAAGCTGCCTTTGCAGACCAGAGGCACCAGTGCGGGGAGCGGTTTTATAAGCGTATGGCCCAGCTTTTTTGCAAGCTCGTACCCGGAAGTGCAGGAGCCTGCGATCTCAGATGCCGGCGAACCGCAGGCGATGATTACGCTGTCGGCGGGGTACTGCCAGGACGCGGTTTTGACCAGCCATCTGCCCTGCTCCCGATCCGGGCATGCACAGATATCTGTTACCTGTTCCCTGCATTTGATCTTCACTTTCAGATAACGAGCCTCCGCTTCCAGAACCTCCAGCACACTGGATGCCTGCAGACTCGCGGGGTAAAGGTAGCCGTCACGGTTCCTGGTGTAGATACCCAGCTTGGAAAAAAAGGCCACTGTCTGCTGCATGGGAAACTGCTGTATGACCTCCCAGGCAAATTCCGGGTGCCTGCCGTGGTAGCAGGAGGGGTGCTGGTAAGTGTTTGTCAAATTGCATCTGCCGTTTCCTGTGGCCAGAAGTTTTCTTCCCGGCTTTTCGTTTTGTTCCAGCAGGATAACGGATGCGTGGTTTCTGGCGGCGAAGATGGCGCTTACCAGTCCGGCAGCGCCTCCGCCGATGATGCAGACAGTTTTTTTCTCCATGGATCTATGCCTCCTGTATTGGCAGTACCGCTATTTTTTTATCTATGAGTTTCTGTAAGGACATGAGGATTCCCAGTTTTGCGTGGTACCAGGTAAGACCGCCCTGGAAATACACGGCGTAAGGAGGCTTAATGGGGCCGTCCGCGGACAGTTCAATGGAGGAACCCTGTACAAAGGCTCCTGCCGCCATAATGACATCGCTGTCGTATCCGGGCATAGCCCAGGGTTCCGGCTCCACATAGCTGTCCACAGGTGCTGCCGCCTGAATGCCTTTGCAGAATTCTATGACGCCTTCCGGTACACCGAAGGCAACTGCCTGAATAATATCATGGCGGCTTTCCGTTCCGTTCGGTACCACGCCAAAGCCCAGGCGCTCATAGATATTGGCTGCAAAGACAGCACCTTTCAGCGCTCCGGCCACCACGGTCGGTGCCAGGAAGAAGCCCTGGAAGAAGGGCTGGTTCACGCCAAGAGTGGCACCGACCTCTTTTCCGAGACCGGGGGAGGTGAGGCGGTAAGCCGCATTTTCCACATATTCTTTTTTGCCCGCAATATAACCGCCGATGGGGGCCAGGCCGCCGCCGGGGTTCTTGATAAGGGAACCCACGATCAAATCCGCACCTACGTCAGTGGGCTCTATACGTTCCACAAATTCTCCGTAGCAGTTGTCAACCATGCAGATCACATCCGGCTTGATATTCTTTACAAATGCGATCAGCTCGCCGATGCGTTCCACAGACAATGTGGGACGGGTCTGGTACCCTTTGGAGCGCTGGATCGTGACCAGTTTTGTCTTCTCATTCATGGCCTTTTTGATGTTTTCATAATCAAAGCTGCCATCAGGAAGCAGGTCCGTCTGTCTGTAGGTGACTCCGTATTCTGCCAGGGAGCCTCTGGACGGGCGGATGCCGATGACCTCCTCCAGGGTGTCATATGGCTTGCCCACAGGGGAGAAGAGTTCGTCACCGGGGCGCAGATTGCCGGAGAGGGCAACCGCAAGGGCATGGGTGCCGCAGGCAATCTGGGGCCGTACCAGCGCTGCCTCCGCGTGGAAAGCGTCCGCATATACATCTTCCAGGGTATCTCTTCCCAGATCATTGTATCCGTAGCCGCTGGAGGCGTAGAGACATGCCTCGCTGACTTTGTTTTTCTGCATTGCCAGGAGCACCTTCATCTGGTTATATTCTGCGTTATCGTCGATGGCTGCAAAGCGTTCCTTCAGTTCCTGTTCTATTTTATTTCCATATGCCAGTACCTCACTGCTGATTCCCAGTTCCCGGTACACTGCATTCATTTCCTGCATCACAAATTCCTCTTTCCTTACATATTTTCAGCATGTATTCCAAAATGGCATTCTCATTGTAGGAGAATTCCGGTTTGTTTACCCATATCACGTCTTTTTCCCTGCGGAACCAGGTAAGCTGCCGCTTGGCAAAATGGCGGGTATCTCTTTTCAGAATGTAGACTGCCTTCTCCAGGGTGATCTCTTCGTCCAGATAGGACAGAATCTCCTTGTATCCAAGGCCCTGCATGGAGACCATATTTTTGGTGTAGCCCATGTTTTTAAGGTTTTTGACCTCCGGGACCAGCCCGGCATCCAGCATTTCATCTACCCGCCGGTCAATGCGGGCATAAAGTTTCTCTCTGTCATCGTTTAAGACAAAGTAGGCTGTGTTGTACGGGGAAGTTTTCTCTGCCTCCCGCTCATTGTGTTCGGAGATGCGTTCTCCTGTCAGTTCATAGTATTCCAGGGCACGTATGACACGTTTTATATTGTTTTCATGTATTTTTTTGGCGGAGGCAGGGTCGACTTCTCGGAGGCGTCCGTGCATCCAGGCGGCTCCTTTTTCCCTGGCTTCCTGCTCAAGCTGCTGTCTCACCGGGCTTTTTTCCGTGTCCTCGGAAAAATCAATGTCTTTTACCACGGCCTGGATATAAAATCCTGTACCGCCGGTTAAAATAGGGATCTTTCCCCTGGCGTAAATTTTTGCCATGGCCTCTTTTGCCATCTGCTGGAACCGGACTACATGGAACTCCTCTTCGGGATTCAGCACATCAATGAGATAATGGGGGATGTTGTCCATCTCTTCTTTCGTGATCTTGGCGGAACCGATATCCATATGGCGGTATACCTGCATGGAATCCGCGGAGATGATCTCCCCGCCAACAGCGTGAGCCAGCCGGACAGACAGGTGGGTCTTGCCCACCGCCGTAGGTCCGGTCAGTATGATCAAAGGTTTTTTCAAGCTATTCACCTACACAATCCGTTTGAATTTCTTTTCCAGTTCGTATTTTGTCATGGAGACAATGGTGGGTCTTCCATGCGGGCAGTGATAAGGATTTTGAAGCCCCAGAAGTTCGTCGATCAGTTTGTCCGCTTCCGGGACGGAGAGCATCTGGTTGCCCTTTACAGCGGCTTTGCAGGCGGCTGTGGCGATTCTGTGGGTTATCAATTCAGGGGTCTGTCTCCTGCCCTCTGTTTCCAGGCTGTCCAGAATCTCTATGAACAGTTCCTGAACCGTGACGCCGTACAGATTGGCCGGAACAGCGCTGATGCTGTATTCCCTGCCGCCGAAGGAAGAGATCTCAAAGCCAAACTGTTCAAATATCTCCATCTGCTCTTTTAAAAGCTCTGCCTCCTGAAGACTGAGCGCGATGATCTCCGGTGGACTTACCATCTGGGATAGGATCTCCCGCTGGCTGAATTCTTTCATGAAGCGCTCATAAAGCACTTTTTCGTGGGCAGCGTGCTGGTCAATGATGTAAAATTTCTCATCGTATTCCACCAGCCAGTATGTGTCAAAAAGCTGGCCGATGATGCGGTGGCGCAGTCTGGCTTTTTTGGAGAGAAGCCGGTCGTCAAACAGCTCCATCTGCCGGGGGCTTTCCGGTATAATGGATGCTGACTCCTGTGCCGCTGTAGCCGCCGGGTCTGCTGCTGCGATTTGCGGCAATGGCTGTATTTCATCGGCGGGCTGTGCAGTATTTGATGCCTTTGTTCCATTTGCGGACTTTATGGCAATGGATGACGGTTCTTCTGTGTCCATGGTGGAAATGTCCTGCGTTCCATGTTCGGGTGCAGGGAAAGTTGTGGCTGGCCGCACACCGATGCCGGAAGGCGGAGTATTTACGGAAGGCCGAATATCCGCATCCGGGGAGGAGGGTACAACAGCGGGGCGCACACCTGCAGGAAGGGGAGCGGGCACAACACCTTCGGTCCCCCGTTCGGAACCGGATTTTGAAGTTTCAGGTACCGTTCCGTGCTTATACGGACGTTTTTCCTCTGCTATAAAACCGGTATTCTGCTGTGGTGTGTAAATATGTGATTTCTGCTGCTGCGGTGCATTGGAAATGCCTGCTCTTCGTCTCTGTTCAAAGGGTTCCGGGCCGTTTGGTTTTCTGCCGCCGCGTTCCTGCTCCTCCTTGTCCTTTCCCTGGTCCAGTTCAATGTCAGGGATCAGTTCCCTGTGCGCCAGTACGGAAGTGAGCGCCTCATAAGTGGCCTGGTAAACAGCCTGCTGGTTCTGAAACCGGACCTCCATTTTTGTTGGATGTACGTTTACGTCCACTTCATCTCCCTGAATATTGTACTGCAGGCAGACAAAGGGGTATTTATGCTGCATCATATAGGGCTTATAGGCATCCTCTATGGCCTTCATGAGCACCTTGCTTTTTACATATCTGCCGTTAATATAATAATTTTCAAAGGTTCGGTTGCCTCTTGCAATGACAGGCTTTCCCGCAAATCCCTCTATGGAAATCCCGTTCTTTTCATACTTCACGGCGGTTACCTCACGGGCTATATCCCTGCCGTAAATGCCGTAGATGACATCCTTCAGGCTGGCATTGCCTGAGCTGTGGAGCTTTGTCTGTCCGTTGACCATAAATTTAAAAGAGATGTCCTGGTGAGACAGGGCAAGCTGTTCCATGTAGGAACTCACATAACCGGCTTCTGTCATGGCTGTCTTTAAGAATTTTGCCCTGACCGGCGTGTTGAAAAACAGGTTGCGGACAATTATGGTAGTGCCGCAGGGCGCGCCGATCTCCTCCAGAGACTTTTCTTTTCCGCCTTCTATGAGATAGCGCACACCTGTGAGGGCTTCCGGTGTTTTGGTTATCAGCTCCACCTGTCCGACTGCTGCAATGCTTGACAGAGCCTCACCGCGGAATCCCAGGGAGGATATCCGCATCAGGTCTTCCACCTTCTCAATCTTGCTGGTGGCATGGCGCAGAAAAGCAAGGGGCACCTGTTCCCGCACCATGCCGCCGCCGTTGTCGGTCACACGTATGAAGGAGATGCCGCCCTCTTTGATTTCCACGGTAATGGCGGAGGAACCGGCATCGATGGCATTCTCCACCAGCTCCTTCACCACGGAGGCGGGGCGTTCCACCACCTCGCCGGCCGCTATTTTATCTATGGTATTCTGATCTAAAACAGCAATTTTTCTCAATTCTATCACCATCTGTTCTTCAGTTTGTTCTGAAGCTTATAAATTGTGTTCAGCGCGTCAATGGGTGTTAAATTAGAGACATCAATATTTTTCAGTTCCTCCAGCACATCATCATCCTTAACGGTGTCAAACAGGGAAATCTGCTCTAAGTCCAGTTCATCCAAATGTACCTGGGGCTTTGTCTTCGTCTTTTTATTTTCCGATGCGATATCCTTGACCGCTGCAGTGATGTCCGCGCTGACCAGTTCCTCCACCAGCTCTTTTGCCCGCTCAATGACCACATCCGGCACACCGGCCAGTTTTGCCACCTGGATACCGTAGCTCTTGTCCGCACCGCCTTTGACGATTTTACGCAGAAAGACAATGTCGTCTCCGCGCTCTTTCACGGCAATGCAGTAATTGTTCACGCCGGCCAGCTTGCCTTCCAGTTCGGTCAGTTCATGGTAATGGGTGGCAAAAAGTGTCTTAGCCCCCAGAATCTTTGTGTTGCTGATATATTCAATGACTGCCCAGGCAATGGAGAGGCCGTCAAAGGTACTGGTTCCGCGCCCGATCTCATCCAGGATGAGGAGGCTTCTGGACGTGGCGTTCCGCAGAATATTGGCAACCTCGGTCATCTCCACCATAAAGGTACTCTGACCGCTTGCCAGGTCATCGGAGGCGCCCACACGGGTAAAGATACGGTCCGCAATGCCGATGTTGGCCTTTTCAGCGGGGACAAAGGAACCGATCTGTGCCATCAGGACGATCAGGGCGGTCTGGCGCATATATGTGGATTTACCTGCCATATTGGGTCCGGTGATGACAGATACCCTGTTTTTGCTGTTGTCCAGGTACGTGTCATTGGGGATGAACATGTCGTTGGGGATCATTTTTTCCACCACCGGGTGGCGTCCGTTTTTGATGTCAATGACGCCCTTTGTGTTGATCTTGGGGCGGACGTAATTGTTCCTGGATGCCACCAGCGCAAGGGAGATATAGGTGTCCAGCTTGGCTATAGCCTTGGCTGTCCGCTGAATCCGCTCCACCTCCCTGGAGATGGTATTGCGCACATTTACAAAAAGTTCGTATTCCAGGGCGTAGAGTTTATCTTCTGCCCCCAGGATCATATCTTCCAGCTCCTTCAGCCTTGGAGTGATATAGCGCTCCGCGTTGGTGAGGGTCTGCTTTCTGGTATAGTATTCCGGCACCATATCCTTGAAGGAATTGGTCACCTCCAGATAATAGCCGAATACCTTGTTGTATTTGATCTTCAGATTGCGGATGCCTGTCTTTTCCCTCTCTTCGGCTTCCAGTTCCGCCAGCCAGGATTTTCCTTTTGTTTTGGCCTCACGGAAATGGTCCACATCTTCATTATAACCATCTTTGATGATGCCGCCCTCCTTCATGGCAAGAGGAGGTTCCTCCACAATGGCGGATTCCAGAAGGGTATACAGATCTTTTAAGTCATCCATATCCTCGTAGACGCACTGCATCTCTTCTGTGGAGAAGCTTTTGACAAGCTGTTTGATATACGGGATCATGGAGATGGAGGATTTAAAGGAGATCATATCCCGTGGATTGGCGGACTGATAGCTGACACGCCCGATCAGACGCTCCATATCATAAATGGGATTTAGATATTCCCTTATCTCCTCCCGGTCCATTTCCCTGGAATTGATCTCTTCCAGGGCATCCAGACGGCGGTTGATGGCATCCGCGTCAATGAGGGGCTGCTCAATAAAGGAGCGCAGCATTCTGGCTCCCATAGCAGTTTTTGTCTTGTCCAGAACCCATAAAAGGGAACCCCTCTTCACTTTCTCACGGAGGGCTTCCGTCAGTTCCAGATTCCTTCTGGAGGAGCTGTCAATGACCATGAAACGGTCTGTGATGTATGGGGTGATGGCACGCATATGCTCCAGGGAGTTTTTCTGTGTTTCCAGCAGATAGGTCAAAAGGGCGCCTGCTCCGATGGCAGCACACTCATAATCCTTCAGCCCCAGGCCTTCCAGTGTCCCCACACGGAAATGCTCTTTCAGGGTTCTCACACACAGGTCATCATCAAAGTACCAGCTCTCCAGCGGATACAGGGAGATGTTCAGCCGGTTCCTGATTTCTTCCAGGTCCACGCCGCTCATGCAGAATGCCTCATTACAGATGATTTCCGCAGGAGAGAACTTGTATACCTCGTCCAGAAGGGTTCGGATTTTATCCACCTCTGTCACCATAAAATCACCGGTGGTTACATCCGCAATGGCGATTCCGAAACGGTTGGACAGATAGACAACTGCCATAATATAGTTGTTTTTCGTCTCATCCAGTGCCTGGGTATTCAGATTGGTTCCCGGTGTGACCACACGGATGACCTCTCTTCTCACCATCCCCTTGGCTTCCTTTGGGTCCTCCATCTGCTCGCAGATAGCCACCTTGTAGCCCTTTCCCACCAGACGGTTTATGTAGACTTCTGCCGCGTGGTAGGGGACGCCGCACATGGGCGCCCGCTCGGACAGGCCGCAGTCCTTACCGGTCAGGGTCAGTTCCAGTTCCCGGGATGTTGTGACCGCATCGTCAAAAAACATCTCGTAAAAGTCGCCCAGGCGGTAAAATATAATACAGTTTTTATTTTCCTCTTTTGTCTTCACGTAATGCTGCATCATCGGTGAGAGTGATGCCACATCCACGTCTTTAAATGTAAGTCCCATATATTGTCATCCTACTTTCGTACCCATGTAATAAAATCCTCTGCACTCATCAAGCCGCACACGGACCAGGCTGCCGATCAGAGAGCTGTCTCCCGGAAAATGCACCAGTATGTTGTTGGAAAGCCTTCCTGTCATAAGGGTTTTATGGTGTTCATTCTGCTCCTCCACAAGAACCTCCTGTACGGTTCCGGTGTCCCTGGCAGACATTTCCCTGCCTATGGCCTGCACCCGAACAAGAAGCCTGTCAAAACGGTCTTTTATGACCTCCTCGGGAATCTGGTCTTCCATGACAGCAGCAGGCGTTCCGGTCCTCTTGGAATAAATAAAGGTAAAGGCACTGTCATAGCGCACCTTTTCCACCACATCCATGGTCTCCAGAAAATCCTCCTCTGTCTCACCGGGAAATCCGACGATAATATCCGTGGTAAGAGAAATATCCGGCACTGCGGCACGAATCTTCTCCACAAGGGTCAGATACTGTTCCTTGTCATATCTTCGGTTCATCAGTTTTAGAATGCGGCTGCTGCCTGACTGCAGGGGCAGATGAAGGTGTCTGCAAATCTTTTTGCTGTTTTTCATCACCTCGATCAGCTCGTCCGACAAATCTTTTGGATGTGAGGTCATAAAGCGTATACGGCGAAGTCCCTCTATCTTTTCAATCTCCTGCAAAAGCTGTGCAAATGTCATGGATTCTTCCAGGTTCCTGCCATAAGAATTTACGTTCTGGCCCAGAAGCATCACCTCCACAACACCGTCTGCCACAAGCTGTTCGATTTCTCTTACAATATCTTTCGGGCTCCGGCTTCTCTCCCGGCCGCGCACATAGGGAACAATGCAGTAGCTGCAGAAATTGTTGCATCCGAACATAATATTGACACCGGATTTGAAGGAATACTTCCGCTCCGCAGGCAGATCCTCCACGATTTTATCGGTGTCTTTCCAGATATCTATGACCATACGGTCAGAAGTGAGGGCGCTTACGATCAGCTCTGAAAATTTATAGATATTATGTGTGCCGAAAATGAGATTCACAAAGGAATAGCTCTTTTTCAGCTTTTCCACCACGTGAGCCTCCTGCATCATACAGCCGCAGAGCGCGATCATCATGTGGGGATTTTTCTTTTTCCTGGCATGAAGCTGGCCCAGGCGGCCATACACACGGTGATTGGCATTCTCCCGGACGGTACAGGTGTTGAAAATGACAAAATCCGCATCTTCGTCCTGCTTCTCCACATATCCGATATTTTCCAGCACGCCCACCAGTTTTTCCGAGTCCCTGGCATTCATCTGACAGCCGAAGGTATTGACGCAGAAGGTCAGAGGACGGCCCAGCGCTTTACTTTTTTCTTTCACCAGAGCCCGTGCTTTTTTCATGAAATAATACTGGCGGTCCGGCTCCTTAGCCGGCGCTTCACCGCCTGCATCTATATTTCCCAGAATTTCTTCCAAATTTTCCTGATTCATTCCATATCCTTTCCAAATGCAAAATCAAAACATTCACGATTCCTTGTCACTGTTCTTATACACGTTTTGAACATTCACGATTTATTTTACTATAACGGATTTTAATTTTCAATCATTAAAATTTACATAATATCGGAACAGAAACGGAAAAAAGGGCGGAATGTATCAAAATTTGTCATACATTCAACCCTTTTCTTTATGTATACGGCAGATCTGCAAGTCTGCCTGCTGTACTTAATGTTTTGTTTTCAGTCCGTATTTCGTGCCTAAGTTAGTGACGGTTCCGTCTTTTTCCTGGATATCGATATTGTCCAATTGGGCACGCATGTTCATGCGTATGGTGGCAATATACTCTGTGCGGAGCTTTTTCTGCTCCTCTTTCTCTTCCGGGGTCAGTTCTGTGACCTTTGATTTTCTTGCAAGCTCGTTGATCCTGTCGATCTGTTCCTGTTTCATGTGTATGGTCTCCTCTCTTATGGTCTCAAAGGGGCGGCATCACAGCTTCTGGATAATGTCATCCAGGTAAAAGCCTTCTTTTTTGTCCGCTAAGAACAAAGTGCCGTGGTTTCTTCCCTGCATTATTTTATGTATCACGTGGAAATCCTCTCCGTTGGCGATCACCATGTCAGCGCCTGCGCTGGTTGCAATATGGGCGGCGGTGAGCTTGGTCGCCATGCCTCCTGTTCCCACAGAGCTGCCTGTGCTGCCTTTTGCCATATTCTCCAGATGGCTGTCTATCTTCTCCACCACGTCAATGAATTCGGCGTCCGGGTTCTGGTTGGGGTCATCCGTGAAAAGCCCGTCAATATCGGACAGCAGGATCAGCATGTCCGCATCCACCAAGGCTGCTACCAGAGCGGAAAGGGTGTCGTTGTCACCGAATTCGATCTCATCTGTGGAGATGGTGTCATTTTCATTTACAATGGGAATGGCTCCCATATCAAACAGCTTGTTAAAGGTATTCATGGCATTGACTCTGGTGGCTGCATTGATCATAGTGTACTTAGTCATAAGCACCTGGGCCGCGGTCTGGTTGTACTCAGAAAAGAGTTTCTGATAGATCATCATAAGCCTTGCCTGGCCCACTGCGGCACATGCCTGCTTCTCCGCCAGTTCATCGGGACGCCTGTGAATGCCCATGGCACTTCTTCCCACCGCAATGGCACCGGAGGAAACCACGATCACATCCTTGCCCTGGTTGTGAAGGTCTGCCAGTTCCCTGACCAGAATCTCCAGCTTTGTCAGATTTAAACGTCCTGTCTGCTCATGGGTCAGGGAGGAGGAGCCGATTTTTACCACAACTCTTTTTTTATCTTTTAATTTTTCTCTTATGTTCATTGTTGATCACTCCATCATTTTCATGTTCTCTTATATTACACCATTTTTAAGAGTTCGTCCAGAGCGGCTTTTTCTTTCGCGCTTTTTCATTAGCTGGAATAATTTTCAAGGAAACTGTAAAGCGCATCTGTCCCAATGATCTCCTTGCCTCCCAGCACCTCAGCCTGCTCATCACTTGGCAGTGCTTCAAGAGGGATGTCCGTGTATTCAAAGACTTCCTTTCCATCTTCCAGATAAACGACCAGGCTGCCGTTTTCCATGCGGACACAGTAGCGTGTCTCCTGATCGGATGCGGACACATCTCCCAGCTCCTGCCGCAGCACCACCTGGTCGTCAGCGTAGGAGGATACCCGGTAACGTTCCTTCACCAGTTTGCCTGTATCCGAATTAAAGGATTCAAAGACATAGTCACTGTCCCTGGAAAACGGATTGGCGGAGACCTGCTTTCCCATTAAAGCACTCTCCTGTTCCAGCCGGTTCATCCTGTCTCTCAGAGAGGTGAGCTGATAACTCAGGAAAAACCCGCAGCTCAGGAAGAAAATGGCAAAGACAAGGCCGATACTATAAAAAATTCTTTTCATGAAAGAATCACTCCTTTATTCATATAAACTATCTATGAATATTAGTATCAGCCTTTTTTTCCACTTTATTCAGTTATTCCCTGCATTTTCAAAAGTGCAGCAGAGATTTTTCTTATTGGGCAGGCACTTCGGCTGCACCGGTATCTTTCGGAGTCTCCGCGGGCACTTCTGTTCCCTGTGCCGCATCCGGGTTTTCCGCTGCGTCCGGGTTCTCAGCAGCTTCCGGAGCTGCCGGTTCCGGGCCTGAGATTTCCACCTGGTCCGCATTGGTATCCTGGATAATGCAGATCCAGGTCTTTCCGGGATTCAGGGTGATCTCATTGCCGCCGGCATCGTAGTAATGGGTTGGTTCCCATTCGGAATCTTTCTTCCAGGTAATGTCAATGGCCTGACCTTCCGTGATATACTTGCCGCTTCCTCCTGCCATCACGTTGATGTTCAGATATCCGTTATCGTCATAATTTTCCCAAGGGCAATACTGGAGGATGACATTTTTGTAGCCTAACTGGCTGCCTGTCAGCTCATCAATCTGCGGTTCCCCGTACTGGGAACGGTAGTAAAGCTTATCCTCCGCGTTATAGTCAAACCACGGGTCATTGACGGAGTAATGGGGCTTTATCAGGGTTGCGGGTGTGCCCCCTGCGGGAGCTGCCTCTTTGCCCACCCATGCGAACTGGAAATGTCCCTTGTACTCCGGGGAATACTCCTGGCTGTAGGCATTGATCTCAATTCCCTTCTGCAGTCCCGCAAAGCTTGTGTATGCGTTGTGGGGTGCCACACGGTCTGTAGTACGGTAGTAGACATCCGCACCGTATCCTGAGAGGCCGCTTAGATTATTGACTTCCGGCAGTTCCAGATAGGGAAGGGCGTAAGCCGCCTGTCCATAATGAGCGTAGATCGCTTCAAATTCCATGGCATAGAAAATATAGTAATCCCTGCAGCTTCTCACAGAGCCGATTTTCTCCAGATTGTCGTAATCCTCAAAAATACCCATAAGCCTGGTTATACCGCCCTCCACAGGTGCCTCATACACAACACCTGCATTGGCGATTCCCGCCTGGGGGACCGCTGCCTGGATATTGTTCAGCATAACAGCCACGGGCCTTCTCTGTCCGATGGCAGGACTTACATACTCTCCTGTCAGGTAACTTTTCATCATACCCTCAGGAATCTGTTCCGTTTCCGGTTCTTTTGGCTGCAGTACAATCTCCTTAACCTCTTCTTTTTCCTCAGGCTCCTCTACCGTCTCCTGCGGAATCTCCTTTTTCTCAGCCTCTTTCTTTTTCCCGCATCCTGCAAGCAGTGTGGACGCACAGACAGCTCCCACCAGCAGCCATGCGAGATATTTTTTTGTTCTCATAATTTTCCTCCAATTTCTTATCTGCGGATTCCAAGCCCCTCAAGGATGGCCTCCTGTTTTGCTTCCATGACAGCAGCCTCTTCCTCTGACATATGGTCATACCCCATCAGATGCAGCATGCTGTGGGCTACAAGAAACGCAAATTCCCGTACAGCACCATGTCCGTACTGCATGGCCTGCTGAAGCATTCTGGGCACTGCAATCATGATATCCCCTAAAATCAGCTCCCCTGTCTCAGGATGGAACGCGTCCTCGGATTCCTCTAAAAAGGAAAACTCCCCCGGTGTATCATAATCCAGCATGGGAAAGGACAGCACATCCGTCACCCTGCCTATCTCACGGAATTCCCGGTTCGTTCTTTGGATATCCTCATCTGTGGTGAGTACCAGGCTCACTTCCGCCTCATAGGGACAGTTTTCAGAATCCAGGGCTGCTTCCACAACCTGCCGGGCAATGGACTCATAATCAAAATCCACATTCCCGGGATATTCCTTGTCAATATTCAGTGTCATACATTTTCCTCCCCATTATTCTCTTTTGTATGAGTTTCTATCGGTTATTATCCGTTTATTTTCTGCGCATATGCGTCTGTCTGCCGGACGGCCCCGGCTTTTTATCCGCCTCTGCTTTCTCAAATGCCTTCACAATATCCTTTACAAGCCTGTTTCTGACCACATCTCGGTTATTCAGCCGCACAATACCGATTCCGTCAATGGAACCCAGGATGGCGGCACATTTTTCCAGTCCGGAATCCGTGTGCTTTGGAAGGTCGATCTGTGTCACATCTCCGGTCAGTACCATTTTAGAACCTTCACCGAGCCTGGTCAGGGCCATTTTGAGAGTTGAAAGTGAGGCGTTCTGACTTTCATCTATGATAATGCTTGCCCGGTTCAGGGTTCTGCCCCGCATATAGGCAAGCGGTGCGATCTCGATGGTTCCCCGCTCCAGATATTTCTGGACCTGTTCATTTCCCAGAATATCGTTGAGGGCGTCATAGAGGGGGCGAAGATAGGGGTCTACCTTCTGGGATAAATCTCCCGGAAGAAAGCCCAGCCGTTCCTCCCCGGCCTCAATTGCCGGACGGCTCATGATGATACGCTCAATATTACCGTTTTTCAGATCCGCCACAGCCTGGGCAACCGCCAGATATGTCTTTCCGGTACCGGCAGGGCCGATGCAGATATTTACCGTATTTTCCTTTAGGGCTTTGGCATAGTTCTTCTGGCCGATGGTTTTGCATTTAATGGGACGGTTTCTGTGGGCAAGGACAATGACATCGGACATGGCCTTCATGGTCTCCTCAATCTCTCCTGCCTGGATGGATTCCAGCATGCGGCAGACCACATCCGTGTCAATCTTCTCTTTTCTGTCATGAATGTCCCGGAGGGATTTGAGGGTACGCACTGCATTCTGTACAGCCTGCTCAGAATCTCCGAGAATCTCCACATGGGAGTTTCTGGCGTTTATTGAAACAGACAGGGCATTTTCAATGAGCTTTGCATTGCTGTCCTGAACACCGAAAACATCCATCTGCTGATCTAGTGTAAATTCTAGTTCCTGCTCCTGCAAATAATTTCTCCTCGCTTTCCTGCAAATTACAAAAATCCAAACTAAATTATACTGCAACTCTCCGGCTTTTTCAAGCCCCGGGGATTTTGAGTTCTTTACAAAAACTTGCCTTATTATACTATATATCAGTTCAGATGATATTAAGATAAATGAAGTGGATAATGATGAACGAAAAAGTATTCGTAGATATACTTCCCATAATACCGGCGGACATGTCCTTCAAGGTTGGCTGCCGCCATGTGACAACGAATCAGACACCGCTGATACGGGCTTTTGTGAATGGATTTCCTGAGAATGAGAACGGATACTATGCGACAGCTCACAGCACAGGCGTTAAAAGAGGGACACTGTCTTACGGTGCCCCCTAAACTTATTTCTGCGTGATTTCCCCGAGAAGCTGCTGCATCTCCTGAACGCCCTTTTCCTGGGAATCAATGATCGACTCCAAAATCGGCTTTAATTCCGGACAGATGCAAAACTTAAGTGCATTCCTGGACATAAGGATGGCACCTTTGTGGTGGGGGATCATCTCGCGCATGAAGTTTGCATCAATGCAGTTGTCGGTACAGGCCGTGTGCATTTCCCTGAACATATTCCGAAGGATGCACTCATTGCTGCGCTGGTAGTAATTCAGCGCCCGGGGTGCATTTCTCTGACAGCTGCATCCGGGACAGATGGCCTCCATATTGCAGATACTTTCCTTTTGGGAACATATGATATTCTCGGCAATGTTCTGAAGCGGTATGCAGGTTGTAAAGCGCAGCAGGTTTTCCGACATTTCTATGGCTGCCCGGTGGTGTGGGATCATCTGTTTGATAAAGTTTACGGAAATGCTGTCGGTGAAGCAGACAGATGTCATGTTCTCGATCATTGTATTCAGGATGCACTGGTAACATTTCACATAATCTATGGTATTATTGCTCAACTGGCATGTGTTTGTCATTTTAACTTCCTCTGTGCGCCCGGAGCGCACTTAAATCAGCTCATTATACATTATGCCGGCTTATGATGTTACGTGAATATCCTCAAAACCCACGGCATCTGTAATCCTTTAAACACTTACAGGACACAGTGTCCTTTGGCCTGCAGGCAGTTTTTCACCTCATTGATGCAGTCCACATGGAGGATCATGATAGGCATTCCCGAACTTCGGTTGAAGGAAAGGTATAGATAGTCCACATTGATATTGCTGTCCAAAAGAGAGACCAAAAGCCTGTCCAGGGCACCGGGATTGTCATCCAGCTCCACGCCCAGAACATCCGTGTCGCGGCAGATAAAACCTTCTTTGGAAAGGGCCTCCAGCGCCCGCTGCGGATCAGAGACCACCATTCGGATGATGCCGTATTCGGCACTGTCGTTTGTGACAGAGCCCATAATATTAATATTTTCCCGTGCCAGGATACCGGTGACAGACTGCAGCATCCCTTTCTTATTTTCTGCGAATATGGATATTTGCTTTAACATATATTCCCCTCCTGTAAGTAAAAACGTTAGTAGAATCCAACACAAGTATATGTTCTCTTCCACGGTTCTGTCAATACATTTTCCCCAAGGCAGGGTGCGTGAAAATTGTCCCCGGCAGGTTTTTACATCTGTCGGGGACGGAAGGATTCTAAACGCAGCCTTTTCACAGCCGCACACAGAGCGTCTTCTTTCCTGATTCAGGCTTTCATGACCGTTCCCGCGTTCCACGGGCAGCAGTAATTTTAGTTTTCCTCTGCCTCTTCTGCATTTTGGGCAGGCTGTTCCAGAATTTCTACCGGCTGTTTTTCCGTGGATTTTTCTATGATTGTCAACTGGCCTTTTGCCACGCAGACATTGTTAAGCACCTGTATTTTTACATGGTTCTCTTTTACCTGTACTTCTTTTTCGCGCAGGGTATCAAGCAGAAGTTCAAGCTGTTCCTGCGCTTTTTTCTCAGCGCCTTCCTTTGTGTATTTGAAGGGCTTTGTGACACTCTCATAATCTGTGCTGCTTCCGTAGAAAATGGGAAGGCGGAAGTTTTCTGTCAACCGGACCTGATGCAGCTTGGTTACGGTATCAAACTGGTCAAAATGATTCTTCCCTTTCAGATTGATAAAGTAATCACCTAACTGCAGGACCGGGCCTTTCTTGGCTTCCCCGGTATAGACATTCTTTTGAAAATGTATGTCGAATTCATGGTAATACTGCATCTGGGACTGAATATAAATGTCAGCATCGGATTCTGTGTATTCATACCCCACCACTTCCTTGCTGTCGTTCATGATATCCACCCTGCCGGATACCAGAGTCTCGCCTTTTTCGCAGGTCTCTCCCACTTTTTTGCAGGGCGTGCCTTTTCTGGTGATCATGGAGACAATGGTTCCTGATTTTCCGGCAATTATGCTGCTGGGATTTTCCTCGGTCTGTTTTATTATCTTGTTTGCCGTGGCATTTTCTTTTACTTCCAATATGAGCCGGGTGCCGGATATTTTTGCGGATACCCAGGTGATGTCAGGAAATTCCCTGCGCATCTGTTCCGCTATGTAGGAGCAGTCCACATCTTTTTTTAAGATACCGTGATGGATTTGAATCTCATCCAGATAATTGAGTATGGTCTGCGTGCTGTTGTGGCGGTTTCCCTCCACATGAATGTTCCAGATGTGCTGTGACAATACCATGAGCAGAAAAAATCCTGCCAGAATGCCGATAAAAAATGCCTTTCTTTTTTTGTTCCGGTAAAAAAAGAAGGGCAGTCCGTATTTTTTTATGATTTTTACACGGGAACCGGTCTTTCGGCATATGGGTTTCATCTGGTAAAACCCGGAGATACTCACATTCATTTCGTAGAACCCTTCCCGGTTCTGCAGATCCCAGACAGGGATATTATGGTGGGCACACATATTCAGGAAACGTTCCGGGCCGCCGCTTTGCAGACGGATGCGGACATAGCCTTTGCAGTAATAATTCCAAGCCTTCAACTTTGTTACCTCCCATTTTCTTATAGAAAGGAAACACGACATATGCTTCCTGTGATCTTCATCTCTTCGTTGGTGTAGTAGTCAATGGTGAGGTGGGTTCCCTCTATTTTTATAGCATCGTGTTTGGTGAGGAGAATAATGCAGGTGTCCTCATACTGGCGGATGCATTTGTAATTTTCTATAAAAAGCTCCCTGGAGCCGGTCATGGTGAAGATGGCTTCCCGGTATGCCAGGTCTTTGGGGATTTGAAGGGAGTCGGCGATGCGGCCGGTGATGGGGGTGGATTTTTTGCGCATGGGGGTGCTCCGGGGTGATGTCTTACTATTATGAGTATGCGAAAAGTGGAGAATTGATGACAAAAGGGGGCGGGAGTTCCCGGTATGGGACGGTTCCGCCCTCCTGATCTTTGATACCTTGCAATCTATTCGATAAAAAGAATGCCGAACCAGAGAATCTGGTTTGGAGACAGGGTAAAATCCAGATTATATTTTTCAGCCAGTTCACTGACGATGATGCCGTGGCTCTCCACACAGGGATGCATTTTCTCCGGGAAACGGCAGGGGGCATCCGGATACGTGCATGTTTCACAGATGTCACAGGATTCTGTGGAGAGAGCCATACACCCGGTTCCCTGGGACTTTATGAACTGTTCGATGGCGGCTGTTATGTTTTCATGTTCCCTGCGGGTGGACAGCATCTCCTCAAAATTGATGACATCGGAGACCTCCGCTATGGTGGAGAACAGAAAGCATTCTTTGTAGGCAAGACAGCGGTGCCTGCACTCTTCCACACTTCCCACAGCCGGCGGACAGGCCCAGGTGGACTGGAAACGATCGCACTCTTTTTCGCAGATCCATCTGACGCGGTAAGAAAAATCAATTTCCTCCGGACTGAAGAAGGCATATTGATAAACCGGATACTGACAGATAAACTCTTCTATTTTTTCGTGTGATATCATTGGTAAATCCTCTTCTTTCTCTTTTCTTTCCTCTGCAATATGTCTTTTATTATACAGGAAATGCCGCATTATGGCAATGCGGCATTTCTATGGTGTACGGCAGGGCCTCAGTCCAGGACCGCCCCTCTGCTGCCGGAGGAAACACTTTTGGCATATCTTCTCAGATATCCTTTAAGCGCTTTTTCTTTTGGTTTCCAATCGACCCTTCTGGCCGCCAGTTCCTCGTCGGAGATGAGAATATTGATTCGGCAGTCTAAAATATCAATTTCAATCAGATCTCCATCCTCCACCAACCCGATATTCCCCCCGTCTGCCGCCTCCGGGGATACATGGCCGATGGCGGCTCCTCTGGTTGCCCCGGAAAACCGTCCGTCAGTAATCAGCGCCACCTTGTCACCGAGGCCGCTTCCCATAATGGCTGAAGTCGGATTGAGCATTTCCCGCATTCCGGGGCCGCCTTTTGGACCTTCATAGCGGATGACGACTACATCGCCTGCGTGGATCTTTCCTGCATAGATAGCAGACAGGGCCTCTTCCTCTCCGTCAAAGACGCGGGCCCTGCCTGTGTGCCGCATCATTTTCTCGTCCACGGCAGATTTTTTGACCACACAGCCCTCCGGAGCGAGGCTGCCTTTCAGCACAGCGATACCTCCCCCGGCGCTGTAGGGCCGGCTGATTGGACGGATGATGGAGGTGTCTCTTATCCCATGTCCGCTTATATTTTCTTCTACGGTTTTCCCTGTACAGGTAAGCAGCTCTGTATGCAGGAGGTTTCGCTTACTGATTTCATGCATCACGGCAGGGATGCCGCCTGCTTCTTCCAGTTCCTCTATATAGTGGTTTCCTGCGGGAGAAAGGCGGCACAGATTCGGTGTTTTCTTTGAAATTTCATTTGCCAGATCCAGGTCAATCTCTATCTCACACTCATGGGCAATGGCCGGAAGATGAAGCATGCTGTTGGTACTGCAGCCAAGGGCCATATCTATGGTCAGGGCATTTTTAAATGCCTCCCTGACCATAAGATCCCGGGGCTTTACATCCTCTTTGACAAGTTCCAGGATACGCCGCCCGGTCTCTTTTGCAAGGCGCAGCCTGGCGCTGTAGACAGCCGGGATGGTTCCATTTCCGGGAAGGGCCATCCCCAGCACCTCTGTCAGGCAGTTCATACTGTTGGCAGTAAACATGCCGGAACAGGAGCCGCAGGTGGGACATGCTTTCTTCTCATAAGTACAGAGCGTTTCCCCGTCTATGCGGTTTGCCTTAAAGGAACTGACCGCCTCGGACACGGTGGAATAGCTGATGCGCTCTTTTTTGGAAATGCCGGCGAGCATAGGCCCTCCGCTCACAAAAATGGAGGGAATGTTCAGGCGCGCGGCTGCCATGAGAAGGCCGGGAACATTCTTGTCACAGTTCGGCACCATGACAAGGCCGTCAAAGGGATGAGCCATAGCCATGGCTTCTGTGGAATCTGCGATCAGCTCTCTTGTCACAAGGGAATACTTCATTCCCTCATGTCCCATGGCAATTCCATCGCACACTGCGATCGCCGGAAATACAACAGGAACGCCGCCTGCCTCAGAGACACCCTGCTTAACCGCTGCAACTATCTTATCCAGATTCATATGCCCCGGCACAATCTCGTTTTGTGAACTTACAATTCCGATCAGCGGCTTCTCCATCTCATAATCTGTCAGTCCAAGTGCATAGAGCAGTGCCCTCTGCGGCGCGGCCTCCACTCCTTTTTTGATTCTGTCACTACGCATTTTTTATACCTCCTGGTTTTTCTGTATTATATCGCAGTAGTTGTATACTGTCAATATAGTTGTATGCTCTATTTGCAGATGACAGAATCAAAAAACGGTACAGCCACAATGTGCTGTACCGCCTGATCAAAGATTTATCTTATTCTTCTGTCTCGATCGCGTCTGTTTCAATGATAAATTTCACGTTGCTGTTCATGTTGTCTGCTTTTCCGCTGAAGGTATCATAAGTGCAGTTTTCAGAATTGAGGGCTTTTAATCGGTCCAGGACATCGCCCAATTCATCTTCTATGGTGTCCTTCATCTTTTTTGTGCCCTTTTCGTCGAATTCCTTCATGCCGTCCTTCAAGGTTTTGGCGCCGTCTTTGAGCTGGGAGATGCCGTCCTGCACCTGGCCGCTGGCATCCTGCAGGGTGTTGCTGCCGGTCAGCAGTTCGCCGGTTCCTGAGGTAAGAACGGAAGCTCCTTCCCGCAGTGTGCCGCTGTTTGCGGAAAGCGTGGAGGCTCCGGAAGAAAGCTCTGTGCTTAACGCGTCAAGGCCCTGGCTGAGCTCTGAGGTGCCGCCCTGTAATGTTCCCACACCCTGTACCAGTATGGGAGCCTTTTCTTTCAGCTCGGCTGCGCCGTCCAAAAGCTGCCGGTTCGCGCCTCCCAGGTTCTGGAAACCGTCCAGAAGCGCCTGAATCCCTTTGCCTGCCTCGGGAAGTACGGAGGTCTTCTGATTCAGAAGATTCACACTGCCTGAGAGCTGGCCGATGCCTCCTTTTAACTGCTGCATGCCTGTGTTGAGAGCAGATACACTCTCCTTTAATGTCTGCATGGAAGCTGTGGGAATCTGGTCCTTTACGGCTGTGATGCCTTCCAGCTTCTTCTGGATCGACGGCAGTTCGGTGCCGCAGAGTTCATTTACTGTGGATTCGACTGACTGATAAGAGCCTGCCATCTGTTCCATGGCCCCGATAATTCCGGAGGGATCAAACGCAGGAAGGTTCACCTCCACTGCAGGCGTCTGGATATGCTGCAGTTCCTCTACATTTTCTGCGGACACGGATACATTGCCGAGCTGGCCTTTTGCTGCTTCCAGAGCACTTTTGACTGCCTCATCATCTGATGCAGCGATCTGCGCGTCCAAAGCGTCTCTTGCTGCCTGGAGCTGGGCGTTGGCAGCATCCTCCGCATTTTGGGCTGCGTTTTGTGCTGAAGACTGAAGCTGGGCGTTCTTCTCATCAATACTGCCGTTTACAGAATCCGTTATCATCTGTTCCGCCTGGGCAACGGCTTTTGCCGCCTCTGTCTGGATTGTGGTCAGATAAGACTGCAGAGAGCCGAGACCTGCCTTGAGGTTTTCGCCTGCCGCCATCATTTCACCCACTGGTTTGGCAATCTTTTCCTGCATAACAGAGGAAAGGCCCTCTGCCTCCCCGATCAGTTCCTGTCCGGTGCCTGTCATCTGGTCTATCAATGCCATCATGTCATTGACCTCTGCAGTATCCAGAGTATCCTTTAACTGCTGTGTTCCTGCGGCAAGTGTATCCGCAGCAAGGCGGATGTCATCCTTGGTGCTTCCTTTTCCGTCCAGAACACTGTTCAGTTGTTCAATGGCACCCTTGATCTCCGTCAGGCCCGATACAAGGGGTCTGAGTCCCTCTGCTCCGGCTGCAAGCTGCTTTTCTCCGCCGATATAGGCCGCTGTGCCGTCTGCAAGCTTTACTGCGCCGTCTGCATACTGCTTAACGCCATTCACCACTGTGCTGACACCATTTACATACTCTGTGACCTTGCCGGTCAGGACACCGCTGCTTCCCAGGTAAGTCTGGATCCCGTCATCCAACTGGTCTACGCCGTCGGTATAACTGCCGATTCCGTCAGCAAGCTGTGCGGCACCGCTGTCCAGTGTTTCGATTCCGCTTTTCAGGGTGTTGACACCATCATCAAATTCTTTGTATTTGTCATCCAGCGTGTCAGCCCCTTTGGAAAGCTCTGCGGAACCGTCTACCAGTTTCAGTGCGGCGTCCTCCAGATCATTTAAGGCATCCTTTAGTTTATCCATATCTGTGATGTCATCGGTTTTCAGTTCCTTCATAACATCTGTCAGCGCTATGGTAAAGGTGGGGTCCATGGAGAAATTCTTTACATCCGCGGACACTTCCAGGTTCTCCGGCAGATTTATGCCTTCGCTGTCACTGTCTTTGTTCAGTTTTTTGTCAAGGCCCAGGCTTTCTTTCAGGCCGGGCATGGCAATGCCGAGTACAATGTTTCGGTTGCCGTCTGAGATTACCTTGCCGTTATCGATCACAACATTTGAAAACGTCTCCTCAGGCAGGATCAGACCTGTCAGCATCACAAAGGGACTATAGAGTGTCTCTTCTTTTCCGTCCACCTTTACGGTCTGCTTTGCATGGTTTTCGTATTTGATCCTGATCTGCAGGTGGCCGCTTTTGCCGGCCAGATCCTCCGGGTTCATTTTCTTTCCGTCCAGGTAATACGTGAAGTTCACGGTTACGGGAAGGTCCTTTCCTGTTTTGCCCTGATAATAGATATCCTGCCCTTCGGTATTCCATGTGACAGAATTTCCGCTTTCGGTATAAGTCTCATCGCCCTTTACGTTTTTTATGTCTTTCAGATCCGTCCGGTCCTTTAATGTCTTCTTTGTGCCTGCATTTTTCAGCCAGTTAGACACGGTCACGTTCTTTTCTTTCCCTGCAGCATCCGCGTTTACATAGACGGTTTCTTCCTTGGATACTTCTTTCTCATTTTCCCCTGCTGCGTAGACCGGCATGGCACCCATAACAGCAGCCATGCTCACGGCAAGTCCTGTCATCATCTTATTCTTCAGCTTTCTGTTCCTGTTCATTCCAATACTTCCTTTCCTGATGAGCACTGTTTTTTTGTCTTCTTTCCCAGAAATCCTATGGATGTCTTACAAATCACTTTGTCAAATATCATAAACATGGCCGGAAGGACCATGATAACTACTGCCATACTGATAAGAGCGCCTCTTGAAAGCAGTGTACAGATAGAACCGATCATATCCACCTTGGAGTAGCAGGCAACACCGAACGTAGCGGCGAAGAAACTGCATCCGCTGGTGACAATGGAGAGCATGCTGGCCTTATGGGCAATGGATATGGCCTCCTTCTTGCTGTGTCCTCTCTGGCGTTCCTTCTGGTACCGGCTGGTCATCAATATGGCATAATCCACAGTGGCACCCAATTGAATGGTACCTATGACAATACTTGCCACAAAGGGAAGGCTGGTTCCCTGATAGAACGGCACTGCCATATTCACAGCTATGGCAAACTCTATCACCGCCACCAGAATAACAGGGAGGGACAGGGACTTAAATACCAGCATGATGATAATGAAAATGGCAGCAATGGAGATAATATTTACATTGCGCAGGTCCACATCCGTTACATCCTGCAGATCCTTCATCAGCGGCGCCTCACCGATCACCATAGCGGAGCTGTCATAGGATTTTACGATCTTATCGATAGCCGCAATCTGCTTATTGACCGTAGGTGTGGCTGACTCATATTCGGAGCAGACAAAAGCCAGCTCGTACTTGTCACTCTGCAGCATCTTTTTGATATCCTTAGGTATCATGGAATCAGGAATGGACGGGCCGAACAGGGAGTTCATGCCGATGGTCCATTTGATGCCGTCCACCTGGTCAACTGCCTCCATCATGTCACGTTTGTCTTTGCTGTCCATGCCCTTGTTCATAAGAATCATATGCATGGTACTCATATCAAAGTCTTCCTGCAGCTTCTCATTTGCCACATTGCCCGGAAGGGATGCCGGCAGAGACTGGGCGATATTGTAATAGACCTTTGTATGGTTGTTTCCATAGATGGCCGGGAAAAGCAGAACCAGAAAAACGACCAGCCACAATTTATAATGCTTTGTAATGAACCGGGAAGGTTTCTCCACATTTCGTATGAGCGGTCTGTGTCTTGTCTTCTCAATGGCCTTGTCAAAGATAAGGACCATGGACGGAAGCAGGGTGACACAGCATACTACACCGATCACAACACCCTTTGCCATGACAATGCCCAGGTCCCTGCCCAGGGTAAAGGTCATGCAGCAAAGAGCTGCAAATCCGGCAATGGTGGTAACCGAGCTGCCCACAATGGATTTGAAGGTGTTGGAAATCGCATGCCCCATAGCCCTGTTCTTGTCTCCCGGAAAACGAAGTTTATTCTCCTCATAACTGTTCAGAAGGAAAATGGAATAATCCATGGTAACGCCAAGCTGCAGCACAGCGGTAAGTGCCTTGGTAATGTATGAAATCTCCCCCAGGAATATGTTGGTTCCCATATTGTATAAGATAGCGCAGCCGATGCTGAGCAGGAAAAGCACCGGAACCAGGAAGGATTCCGTGGAAAGCTCCAGGACCAGAAATGCCAGACATGTGGCAATGACCACATAGATGGGCAGCTCCTGCAGGGATATGTTCTTAATGTCTGTGACGATCCCTGTCATACCGCTGATAAAGCACTGCTCATCTGCCGCTTTTCTCATCTGCGTCACAGCTTCCATAGCCTCATCGGAGGATGTGGTGTTGTCAAAAAGCGCCAGCATCATGGTGGCATCTCCCCGGAAGAAGGCTTCCCGCAGGTCTTTTGGAATCATCTCCACCGGAAGACTGATATCCGCCACATCGTCATACCAGAGCACATCTTTAACATGCGGTATCTCACTGAACTTATCCTCCAGCTTCTGCGCATCCTTCAGGTCCATATTTTCCACAACAACCATGGAAAATGCGCCCATTCCATACTCATCCACCAGAATATCCTGCCCCTTTACGGTTTCCAGGTGTTCCGGCAGATAACTGAGCAAATCGTAGTTAATTCTTGTTTTAGCCATACCTATTACGGATGGAACCAGCAGAAGGATTCCCAGCAGCAATATGAGAACCCGGTGTCTGGCTATCCACTTACCCGTTTTAACCAAAGAAATCATCCCCTATTCTGTTTATTTCTCGTTTTCATTTCAACCCTCATTATATATGAAAATGACCAATAGTCAATATTTAAAAGTCACAAGAATCTACGAAATAACAAAATGAATTTTGGTCATTTTTTAGATATTGACTTTTAGTCATTTCTATAGGATAATAAAACTAAAATCGAAATTCAGGTGTGATAAAAGCCGTAACTGCCAGGGTAGTGGACAGTTGCCGCATATGAAAGGTGAGAGAGCCATGGGAAAACTGGAGATAAACAAAAAACAGAAAAAGAATGCACTTTTCCAGACAGCATTTGATCTGTTTACGAAAAAGGGTTTTGCCAAAACAACGATCTCTGATATTGTGAACCAGGCCGGTCTGGCAAAAGGAACATTCTATCTGTATTTTAAAGACAAATATGATTTGAGGGATAAGCTGATCGCCTACAAAGCCGGGCAGTTATTCGCAGATGCCCATAAGGCCCTGGCCACCAGGGAAGTTTCAGGCTTTGAAGATCAGATGATGTGGATCATGGACTATATTATTGAACGGTTTCAGAAAGAACATACCCTTCTTCAGTTCATTGCAAAGAATCTCTCCTGGGGAATCTTCAAAAATGCCTTTGAAAGAACCGTACCGGAGGAATCACAGAAATTTTACGAATACTATCTGGAAATGATGAAAAAAAGTTCAGTGACCTGTGAGGAACCTGAGCTCATGCTTTTTACTTTTATCGAACTGGTGGGGTCCACCTGTTACAACTGTATTTTATTTGAACAGCCCGTAACCATGGACAAATACCTGCCGTACCTTCACAAAGCCATCCACCAGATTCTTCTTGCCTATACAACAAGCTGATATGACAAAAGGGCCGGCGGCTGTCTGCATCACTGCAGTACATGCCTCCGGCCCTTCTGCCAGGTATCTAAAGTGCACCGTCCCATTCTCCGGCCCCGGCTCAAAGCCTTCAAGCACCGGATGACAGAATGCTGTCAATCAGCCTGGACGCTTCATTTCTGGTCAGAGTCTCCGGATCAAACGCCGGCTTTACGCCCTTCTGCTTTACCAGACGCATGAGAAAATCCAGCTGCTTTTTCGTGGCAGGCGGGCATTTTTTTGCTGTGCAGACCAAAGGGCACGGCTGAAAGACCTGCGGTTCCTTCTCTTCAAAATAATGTGCCATCGTCTGATACAGTTTGGCAGTAGCCAGCGCGTCATGATAAGCTCTGTGGGCCGCCGCATTATTGATCCGGTAATGCTCACACAGTTCTCCCAGACTTTTGGAGGGCAGATCCCTGTGGACCGTTCTGGCAATCTTCAGCGTGTCGATGCCATCCCTTTCAAAGGTATACCCGAGAGATTCTGCGCTCAGTTTGACAAAACTGTAATCAAAAAGCACATTGTGCCCGATCAGGATATCCTGTCCGCAAAACTGCAGGAAATCAGGAATCACCTGCTCCCGGCCTCTTGCGTCTTCCACCATGTCATTGGTGATGCCGGTAATGCCGGTGATATTGGCCGGAATCGGCAGTCTGGGCTTTATAAATTCCATAAAGCGCTCCTGTACCTTTCCGTCACGCACCTTTAAGGCGCCTATCTCTATGATCTCATTTTCTTCAGGACTTAGACCGGTGGTTTCAATGTCAAAAGCTATGTACGACTTCAACATATCGCTCTGTGTCTTCCTCGCTTTCTCTTATGTTTTTTCTGTTCACAGTGCTGTCAGGCTCTGAATTTCCAGTCATAGAGGCCTTCCGTACGCACCATGGACTGCAGCATCTCCCGCAGAGACTCACTTTCATTGTAGACGGCGATACTCAGGGTTCCGCCGCTGATGCTTATCATGGAATTTTCCCTGGTCAGGAGAATATCAATCTGCCCCCTTCTTTTCAGAATGGTCTTTTTAATGAGCTTTACTATGGTATCGCAGTGTTTATCCTTCAGCCAGCCCTCTCTTGTACGGATGAGCGGAATATGCTCCTGCACATACATTTCAAAAGGATAGTAGCACAACAGCTTCAGCACTATGGCGATCACCTTGTTACAGAAGATCTGAAGCTGTTTGTCCTGCATGTAATACTGTTCTGCTTCTTCAAATAAGGTTCCGGCTTCATCAGGAACCCTTCTGGGCAGAAAATCAATTACCCGGTAATCCTCATTGAAAAGCTGACTCATTTTCTCGTATCTTGTCATGTAACCCCTTGCTCCTTTCAGCTTTGTAATTGTATCTCTCCCCTATAAGTTATGCTTTTTCTGTTTTCTGTACTCCGTTATTTTCTCCTCTATGGTGGTATAGTCCCGCTGGAACAATTCCTCGCTGATCTGCAGCGTCAGAATCTCCTGCGGAACCTTAAGCAGTATTTTGTCTATTACAAATGCCTTGCTTTTTTCCCTGTATTTCGGCATTTGGTTCAGCTCCTGTATATGGGCCAGTTCAGGGCGCCATAACAGGCCGAGTTTTCTTTTCATATCCACTTTCGGATTAGGTCCCGGCTCACGCAGAGTATAAAAATCCACAGTACCGCCCAGCTTCTCAGCCGTGAGAATCCCCCACCAGGCAGGCACATGGTCCTTTATATGGCGCGCGTGCGTAGAACCGACCACCACAAGGTTGGTATCATAATAACGGTTATAATCTCTTACCTGTCTCTGCAGCCTGACATACGTGTCCGCGTCACTTTTTATCTCAATGCCGGCAACGGCGTCCGGCAGAACCATCACGATATCCGCACGGGACTTTCCCATCTGTTTCTCTTCTATGATTCTGATCTTTCCGTACCGCTCTTCCAGAAAATCGAACAGCGGCTCCCGGATATCCCTGTCATATAACATGATCAGGAGCCGGAAGAGGACGCCGCCGCGGCTGCACTTGCTGCTGCCGCAGACGCACAGATAGCAGCCTGCTGGGCAATGACCAGTGCCACCACACCGTTTAATGCCGCAGTCTGCATGGAATGCAGGTCAGGAACATAGTCACAGGATGCCATCATACCGGCATACATAAGCCTCTGCCTGGAGCCTACACCGAAGGCCCCGAAGCCTTTCTGCCCTTTCAGGAAGGCTTCCGCATCTGTGATATCCTGTATCAGTAAATTCCTGTCCACATCCAGAAGGGTCAGAACACCCAGCGTTGCCAGTTCATAGCCTGTACCGTATTTCAGTCCCCGCGCTTTCAGTGCGTCAAAGATTTCCAGGGCTTTTCTGCACTTCTGTTCCGCGGACCCCTCACCAAGTGCCAGAATATGACTCAGGGACTGCACCGAATTCCCGGAGAAAAAGTAGGGTTTCAATATGGTATAGCACTGCTCCATCTCCCTTTCGATACAGGAGTCATCCAGCTCGGACATGGCAAGAAGAGCGGCAAATGCACTGTCCTCCCCGGAAGTGAGGAAGGGATGGGCAGTTTTCATGCGGTTGTAAATACTGCTTGTTTTGTTTATGATCTCATCATATCCGGAAGGCTCTGCCATCTCCGCAATAGTGGCTGCTGCCACAGTCAGATATTCGGAGCCCCAGAAAAATTCTTTTAACTTCCCGTATAGTTCCAGCATCTGCGCCATCATAAGCCCGGCATCTGCATTAAGAGAAAGCATGGCAATGACAGCCAGCCTGGAAACACCTCTGAAATTGGAGAATACTCCGGTATTGGCCTTTAAAATATCGCGGCACTCCATCAGGCGCTGTGTATCCGCACGGACACCTCTTGCCGTCAGGATTCCGGAACACATGGGATAGACATAGGCGCTCTCCCAGGCAAATGCAGATTTTATAATATCCCTGTTTTCCACAAACAATTCACAGCGTTTTCTCAATTCTTCTCTCATGACCCATCCCTCCCAAGGCTTCTGTCATTGACAAACACACCTTTATACTGCTCCAGACCGAATCTGTTTACGAACCAGGAACATTTGCAGAGAAACATATAGTAAATATTCAGCCCGCTGTTATTCAGAGTCTCAAAATTACCCTGGCCCTTGGAAAGGATTACGTCTGCATGACAGATCAGATCTCGGGCCTCCTCCGAAATATCCTTCAGGCTTGTGCCCGCTATTTTCGTGCCGTTGCCCATGACAGGCACAAGATCCGCAAGCCCGGTCATTTCGGCATCCTCTATGGTGGCATCATTGATGACCGGTTCTCCCCGCACGATGACCGTGATATGTATCTGCGGATACTTCTTCATGAGCTGTTCGATCAGAAGCTTGTCAAGAACAATCTCACCACAGTTATCTGTGAGATATACCAGGTTTTCTGCAGTTTTCATCTGCTCTGTGAAGCGGCTGTATTCAACAGGGTCCAGGGTCTCCTCCTCGGCTTTTGCTATCAGTTCCCGCAGTTTTTCATGGCTGACACTTCCCATGGCTCCAAAATCAATGTAATTTCCCACCCTGGCATACAAAATTGCATGGTACACAGGGTCTTCTGCCTGAATGATCCGGCTGCGTATTCTTTCCTCTGCCTCCAGCATCATTTGGTTGTACTCTTTTTTCAACTGTTCAAAACTGTAGGCATGTCCGAAATATTTCTCATGGAGCACATTGATTTTTGCTATGAGAACCGGTGCAGTATCCTCCGGTCCGGCTGCGCCGATGATCTGAAACACCTCCCTCATGTAAGCGGATTTGATCTCCTCTGAGGCTGTGTCCTTAAGATTTTCCATCTGGCGTGTGATCAGACAGCTCATACACTGGGCGCTTAACTTTACATTTGTAGATATTTTCATAGTATCTCCGTTTCTATCTGCAGGATATAAATCCTCCTCATTTTGTCAAGCACTTTTTTGTTGAAAAATAAGGCTTTCTTGCAGATTGATATCAGTGTATAAAGAGGGGG